>Ga0335074_10003980_pt1 | contig 20340 bp, 20 predicted proteins | sample Lox_Sample_23_FD_206715 | JGI IMG/M metagenome (GOLD analysis project Ga0335074, IMG submission 206715) | Soil microbial communities from Loxahatchee National Wildlife Refuge, Florida, United States - Lox_Sample_2.3 | ecosystem: Environmental > Terrestrial > Soil > Wetlands | place: USA... | reverse complement strand
GAGAACATGCTCCCGAAGAAAGGCTTAGAAGGCAGAAGAAAAGGCGTAAAAGCAAGCAGCAAAGCAAGCAGAGAAGGCAGCTAAAAGCTGTAAAGCTAGCACCTATGTCTGTTTTAAAGCCTAACCCTTCTAAAAACACGAAGGTACCCCTTAGGGTTGACAAAACTGACGTTAGAAAGAAGGGTAGCAGTCGACGACTTAAACTAGTGTTGGTACACACTACCTGCACTCAGGTAGTTCGTATCCTACAACGATATAATAAAACTATATGGAAACTTCAAATCGTTTTTTATCTAGATCTATTGTACTATAATCTTTGATTTTAGAATTATTTACATTCTATTTGTGAAGCAATTTTCAAGTAGAATCAGATGTTCTACATGCATTTCTGTAAGAGAGAGTGGTCGAATGAGTGGAGTGGTCACCTTTTGGAATTATACAACTGTAAAACCGCTGAGACGTCTTCTCTCCTTAGCTTAATTCTGCTTATTAATAGTACACATTTGATCCGCTCTGTGCATCTGTGATATAAGTCTAAATACATGATGTATCGCGATCTAGATGGATCACTTACAAGTTTGGGGCGACGAGGGTCACATATAGGTTCCTTACATTTATATGGAGGCGTACGACAACATTATTATTAAAGCTTTACGGGTCTGTATGGGTTTGTATATGTCCGTAAAGGTTTCTACAGCTTCGCCTAGTCTGGAGGTGAAGAGATCTATATGTGATTCTATTCCTGTGGTATATTGTTGGCGTATATGGACTTAAGATTGAAGGGCAGATGACAAAGCCTTATGATTAACTGAAAAGAAAGGACTAATTAAGAACATCAAAATAAGCCCAAGGTCAAGCTTTTCAGATGAGAATTCGTTAAGATATTAGGTCGGGAAATTGTGCAGTAGTTGGGAGCAAGTTAATCATTTTCACAAAAATTGGGGATAAGTTAATCCTTTGCCGATATTATTAAGATAAAGATACTTGACAAGGGTTGCAAAATAACGTAGAAGACATAATGCTCAATAGTACACGAGGGCTCTAACTTCAATACTCTCCCTCGGATTGTCGTCTTTAGAAGCCAAAGGGTTTGGGAACGACGAGTGAGGCACACCTGTAACCTGGCATGTCAGCATGTGTAAAACTCTTACCCTAAAGCCTATGGGAAATTCTGAGCACGATGACTCAAACTTACCAGGCCTCAGACTTGCAGAGTCCGATTGCACGAAGACCCATGCCTCCTCTGGCCCTTGGTCACGAAGATAGTACCATTTTTGGCTTGGTGATTCGTGGACCTGACAATTCTCTACCACGTAGTCCCCATAAACCAGATCTCCAGGCTGAACATTTTCTGGGTCGACTGTTGAGGCGTCACAGAGTGCAAGAGGCCAGTCTCTCACCGGTCCTTTCAAAGGCTTCCAGACGCTGAATGATTGTTAAAGAAAATTAAATCGGAGGTGGAGGTAGTCTTACTTAACGCATTGAACCCTACGTTGGAGAATTTGTTCTGCTGTGTCAGGGTTTAGTTTCTTCACCATCTCTATTGTCCACTCATGTGTTGTATCTAAAGATAATTAGTTATCTATCATTTCAAAGGAACATAAGTTACGCTCGACCTATGTGCGCAATTGATGTTGGCTGATTGTATTGATAGGATTCACCAGTAGATATGGGAAAAATCTCGTGACGTTTTCGAATCTGAGAGTCTCGGGACTGTAGTCAGTTGCTGAAAGCAGCTTTTAGAAATGGTAGCAATGGATATCTGCTTCTAATAATGGACTCGTATAAGAAAAATTATTTATACTCACAACATGCTCAAAGATCTGGACTCTAGATGCTTTACAGAAGCAGCGGAGGTGCTCAGCAACTTCGCTCAAGTACTGACTCTTTATTTTCGCATTGTCACTAAAATCGTTGCAAGACAGCTTGCTTGTCATACGCATAATGGCAAAACCCTGACTGCCTAATAAAAGCCCGCTTTCCCGGCCGCGGATATCTTCGATTATAAGATCTTTGCGTTTGCTTAATCGGATATTGGTTTTGGGGAAGCCTGTGGGGGTCTCAAACAGACAAAGGTATGGCTTTTCTGTCTCGTAGAGGTCGTCTCGCCGTAGGAAGTTCATGGACGTTCGCAACATGTTTCCAGCATGCACGCAGTTGACGTTAGGGAAGACTAGGTAATATTGAATGGAGTTCTCAACGAAAAAGTGTTCCTGGTGTGCACATTAGGGTTATCGAAAAGGCTCGTGATATTGTTAGTTAACCGCTAGTTTTGGCTTGTTTTTGGCTGCGGCTTGTAAAAGTAACATGACTACGGCATGATGCAGGTTCTACGAGTGAAAATGCCTGCATTCGGGAACTTCACATTTTGATTCGTAGCCTCACATTTTGGGCAGATGATCATTGGTTACCCCACTTTCGAAGATAAGATAGGCAAATGCACGGACTTCACTTCCTTCCTCTTACGAACCATTAGCTTCTTTCCAGTACTCCGTTTCTCGGCCATGGTGTCGTAGAAAATGTAAGAGCACATTGATGAATACTACAAATGAGAATTTTCAATTCCGAGGTGCATTGCCCAATTATATACCTCAAATATGCACATTCAATCTATAGGAAACTCGATGCTTTAAATGTATTACAAGAATTATCCCGTTGGGCCTGCGATTCTAGCAATTATAGTTGTATATTCGTAGTTATCTAATGTGGGTTTTTGCGAATTTTGGTGTTGGACACCGAACACTTTAACCTGCTAAAGCACGCTATAGACAATTTTCCGACATCGAGATCAAAAAGCAATATTTAGGCTATGCATAGAAAACATCATGTGCATGTGATTTTAATGGCTCTCTTGGATTATGATAATGCGTTAACATAGTGTGTGCCATGATGAACTAGTGATGCCGCTGCCTTTGCACAACTATCCTAGCCTTTCAGAACATTTTGAACACAATGAAGGGTTGATGCATGAAATTCTAGAAGCTAGGCACGCACGGCAGGACACTAAATTCATCACGCTAAGCGCCGAAATCATAGATTGCTGAACTCCAACTCAAATCAGCGCAAAGTACACCGCCTTATTAAATCGACGACTTCATGTTATGGTCTTATCGGCTTTAGACTTGGCAGCCTCAGAGTCAATGCGACTCAAAGTATCATGCTCCACCTCCCAATCTCCATGTGCGAAAAAGTTTCCGGCGTTGCCCAAAATCTCCATAACTTCTCCCTTCTTGAAGCCATAAACTTGCATTTGTGTACCGGCTTGCTTATGGTTAGGCCAGACCTTCTTCCATGGCTGCACCTTTTCAACCATCATTTCCTCCCTCTTTTTTGCTGATCGGCCCCTACGAGGGCTGCAGTCATTGGGGGCGTGCGGGAGACTCATTTTGAGAATCGGGTGCGTAATAGGGTCGGAGATCCGGATCGAAGGCTTTGACAGGTTAGCTAGACATCCATCCGCTCGTTCGGCTGTCAAACCTTCTCAAACAGTAGCGACGGCCAGTTTGTTCTTACATGAATGCATCTGTAGGAAATGTATTTTGAGTTAAGTATTTATTGAAAAATGTTGTGATAACAAGCGAAATGACCCCGGATCTATAGCGCTGCTTTTGTTAGGACATATGCGGAGTGACATAGACAACAATAGGTAACGGAAGGAGCCAGGGCACTGCACTTGATGATTTTCAAAGGGATGCCTCTGAAAATTGATCCAGCATGACAATTAACTCTCCGATATAGGAGATTGCACGGACTCTAAGAGAGGCGGTGTACTCGTCACAGATGTCTCGTGATACCACTCCAAGGCCGATCAATCCTTCTTAGCTCATGTTAACTGTCTCTCTTGACGCTGATAGATTAAAATCAGCGAAGCCACCGGAAAAGCGGTGAGCGGGGTCGTAGCCAACAAAGCACGACTGGAATATCAACGACCAGAAAGAAGACGGATATCAAAAAGACTGGTATAGTTGCGGCAAACCAGCACCAAAGCCGGAGTTGCCCTGTCCCAAATTCGACGAAATTCATCCCGAAAAAGCTGGCCATGAATGAGAATGGGATATAGAAGAATGCAAGCAGTGTCAACTTGGCCATTCGGCCACTTTGAGCTAATGCCATCTCTGACTCTCGAATCGAAGCTTGGCTCATCACCACGTGCATACCCTTCTCGCAACGGTGTAGTAGTGACTCAGCACAGTACAACAAGTGTGAGTAATCTCGCTCTAATTTGTCGGCAGCAGTGTCCGATATCTGGCATTCCTCCGTTTCCAAAGACCGAGGCCATTCTGGGCTTCCGCGGCGTCGGATGACCTCGATGATATTTCGAATTCGTACTACGTGAGACTGGAGGATCCCTTGATTGTACAACAGGTTGGACAGCGTCGGAGTGCTATTAAGCTTTGCGTATCCTGTCTCGGACGATATTTTGCTATCTATCATGTTGAGGAACTGCAACTCGGAGGAAGCACAAAAGGCGAAGAGCTCGTAGAGGGCATAGAATGGATCGTGTCACATGGTCTCGACATTAAGCATCCCTCCATAGCCTTGGTGTAACAATGAGGCACTTTGAGGGAACATGCCTGCCTTGTTGTTTTTGTAGGTGAAGGCTAAGTCGTCCGATTGCAGTACAACTCCCGGCCAAGGTTGGATTGTAGGATAGACTCTGATTTTCCATGGTGACTTAGGGTCAACACCCATCTGCCAAGGGCCTTTTAGACTTTCCCCAAGGTCTTTGCCGGTGTCTATTGCAACCAAAGCTTTAATTGAATAAGCATTTTTCTCGACTCCTTAACAAATCTGGTGAAACTCACCAACCCAACTTTCCCCTACTTGATTCAAACTGATTGTCATCTCTTGTTCCAAGGAGAAGTGCATCTCGTCGTGGATAAAATATTTCCTTACAATAGAATCGCCAACAGCGGTGTCTACCTTGAGTTGATGGTTGTATATCTCCATCGCTTTGGCACTTTCTGCTCTTAAATCATCGATGGCGCCTTGATTAGGCGGTCCTATCTTATCTTCTCTAGAACACAAGGTAACATATGGGAGTTTAATGGTGTTGTCGGAACACGAAGGTAAAGATGGCAGTGAGAAGTAGTCATACCTAGATTCAAAGCTGAGGTGTCTCCGGAAAAACTCGGGGTCAACCCGGCATATTGAACCGACTGTTGTCAGCCACTCCGAGGAAGGATAGCCCCTCAGAAAGAGAATATGAGAGTCTTTTAGTCCGGAACCCACTTCTAATCGTTTTCTACACTGGTTAACATCGTTTAGTTGATCAATGTATCTCCCAGATGCGTTCAGTGTACACAAGGTTGCTGGAGAAAGACTCCTTAGGAGGTATCGAGTGTTGTCCACTCTATGAGGCCATTGGAGAGGTTTCCGCAAGCGATGAGCAAGATCTTCGAAGTTCGGGCCTGGGAAGACTGATTGATGAGTGCTTCTTTTCGCGTGGCGAGAGATGATCTGCGCATATTCTCGAGGTGATACTAAATGAGTTATGAGCAAACGTTCGTATACACCCAGATGAAAGAGCAGCTTCGTACGCGGCTGGTCTGATGAACAGTCCCCTATCGGCACTTGCTCGGCCTCGCCTGTTGGAGTTGGGGTTGACATTCTTTAGCGTGGGTCCTACTTATCTGCCAATCATATGATTTCACTATCAGGTACTTTATACTTTTTTCGAAATGCCGTAGAAGACAACTGGGAAGGTTGGTGAAGTAGAGAATCGTCGGTCGTCTACATTAAGTAAAGAGTTCATTTAGGTATCAGTGCGCCCAAAGCCTCGCGCTGACATCGAAGAAAAATGCATAAAATCAACTCCAATTGGCTGCGATGTCAATGACGTTGATTTCCAATACAAAGATGCGATTGTCCTACCCATGCGGATATCTTGTCATACGGTAGGGTATATAGCGCGACAGCCCTATACTTCATGCCCTCCTGCTTGCCCCGACCCAGAAGGTTATATACGGCACGGCGGGCGATGTCCGTTAATAGCCCCCCAGAGCCGGCTTAGGCACACTCTCGATTATGTACGCGTGACTTTTTCAATCCAGGCAGAAGATGAGGCGAGGTCACACGGTCGGTGTGCTATGGTTCTTGTTAATCTAGAAGCTTGTGACAAGTGCATGGGGTTGGGCCTCGTTGACAGCCAGGCCGACATTCGCTGTCACATGACTTTCCAACCAATGTGCGGCGATGTTGAACTCACATGGATTCATCGCGCCCCAATATTAGATACAAAAGTGATCCAATCTCAAGACGAGTGCTATAGTGTGACATATAGCGTATAATGATTTTGAGAAGCAGCAGGGCTGCGGTACAAAATTCATTTCGTGATTGCATTTCATTCCGGCCCAACAGCCTCATCTTCTTACTCCCTTCACGACCGCCTCACATTGCAATCAAAGCTATGACACCAGCAGAATCTTGAAATTATCTCAGCATATAATGGCGACCTACTCCCCAGTTTCCACGGGGATTCTGTTTCTCGGATCTTCCAGTCATATCAACAACTGGCGAGGCAACAGGAGACACGAATGCGTTCGGAGCGTTGGCACATTGGCCCACGTGATAAGCTTTGCAAAGTTTATCGCGGAGCCGAGGTGAACGCAGTGTAGGTATTATCGTTGAACTTCGGCTCTGTTTCTATCATCTAATGACTCCCAGCTTTGTCACGATTCCCGGCGTCGGCATCCCGAGGTATGATGGACGAGGAATTGGGAACAGAGCTACCTGGCTGCAGTCTTTAAAGACTACAGCTATGCCTCACACTGCGTTGTTCTGCTTTGAGCACGGGCTTGTTGCTGATGATAGCTTCAGTTGGAAGAAACTATTTGATGAAGGCGGGGAGCTACTTGATGCGTTGGTTAAGCTGAGGGAGAATGAAGAGGTGAATCTGAAATATTACTCATCAAATAAACTTAGCTGACGGTGATAAGCTGAACAATATACCACTCATTTTATCCGCGCATGGCTTGGGTGGCATCATTGTTAAACGGGTATTATCAGGTCCGTAGTGTGCCTTAACCTTTGTTAACAAGCTCTAGGCAGTAAATTTAGCACACCAACAGACTTCCCGCTTCCGGGATTTGGTGGCAAGCATTGCTGGTGTCATGTTCTTTGGAACACCTCACTCGCGAACAGGCCTTCCGCAAGTTTGGCAAAATAGTGCAACGATCTTGAGATACAATTCGAGGATAAGAACTAAGGATATGATTACTTCAGATATCGCAAGCGTGTTGGCGGATGCATGTCGATGTTTCGAGGTGGCATTTGACCAAATACCTGTCCTATCAGTATATGAGACCCAAGAAACTCGAGTTGCTGGTCGAGTAACTTCTAACAGACTTCTTGTAGGTATCATTTTTAATATTCCATCCTTCAATAGCGCCTCAAAGCTAAGAAGGTATAGGTTGTTGGAAGGGAGAGTTCGAGAACAAACGTGAAACATGAGGAGCTTATTGGATTTAATGTCGATCACCTTCACATTTGTAATATGACTAGTGACTATCCAGGAATTTCTGCAGTCGCTTCTTTCATTGAGAGTGTATTGGAAGCCGCGCAGACTCATATATGCAGAAAATCAGAAGGTGGAGCATTCAATATTGTCCCTAAGGGTTGATATTTCTCTAACTTCTAAAGGCTCTCCATCATCATATACACCAAGTCTCCCGCGCATCTTGACTACACGTAGTAATACGTCGCGGAATCTTGGAGGCGAATTGAATGGCGGAAGCTCTGGATACATGCCATTCTTCGCGGATTCGCCAGGTGATCGAGAAGATCCCCACCTACCTTGCCACCTCATGCCGCTTTCTCGAAACAAAGGCTTTTTTGGCCGAAAGGAGATTTTAGAAGACCTTGAGAACGCTCTATTGCCAGGCAAGGGCGATGGCTATTGTGAGATTAGGCAGGCTGCCTTTGCAATTTGTGGACCAGGTGGTATGAAACCTGCACCGCTTCATCAATATCATTGAATTTTGCTTATTCTCCTTTAGGCATTGGCAAGACACAAATTGCAGTCGAATACATCCATTCTCGCAAAGACTATTACGATGCCATTTTATGGGTGCAAGCTGACGAGTATGCAAAGCTGGCACAAGGGTTCTACCACATCGCAATAAAGTTAGGACTTGTTAAAGAACACTCTGCAGATGCTAGAGACCATGTCATCACCAGAGAGGCAGTAAAGTCGTGGCTGAAGGATCCGGTGAAATCCTACACGTTGGGAAAAGCTCACGAGTCAGAGCTCGCCACCTGGGTACTGGTTTTTGATAATCTTGATGATCTCAACATTCTCTACGATTTCTGGCCTTTTGACTCGCCTGGATCAGTAATAATTACCAGCCGAGATCCTTTATCAAAAACATGCTTGGCAGGTAGAGGTACTAAAGTGGATGTATTTAATCCTGAGGAAGCCACTGAGTTCTTACTCAAACTTACTCACCGCGAAGAAGAGGTTGAGGAGCGATCCTCTGGTAATATCGTGGCTGTTAGGCTTGGTGGCTTACCCCTCGCTCTTACACAGATGGCTGGCGTAATTGCACGACGAGACCTTTCATTCTCAGAGTTTCTCCAGGTGTATGACGAGGAAAGTTCCCACAAAGACCTCTTCAACTTGCACTTCCCGTATGCCAGTGACGGCTCAGGGTATCAACATACCCTTGCTTCAGTTTGGGCTTTGGAAACGCTAAATGAAAGTACAACGCTGCTGGATATCTTATCTTTGCTTGATTCCGATGGAATACAAGAGAGGATACTTGAGGACCCACGTGGAGACACTTTGCTCTCGCTTGCAGGATACCCTATGACCAACGCAGCATATCAAGTCGCTCGGACAGAGCTCCAGACACGTTCCCTCATAACTCGGGATCGAGGAACGAAAAAGATAACTATGCACCGCCTCATCCAAGATGCAGCAAGAGCGAAAATGTCAGCTGAGAGATTTGATACTGTCTTTCGTGGAGCAGTTACCTTACTCTCGTCGGTATGGCCTTTTGAGGAGGTAAATCACCTTTATTATTAAAGAAAAATGGCACTGGCTAACATGTTGCATAGTTTGATTGGCGGCATGGTGTTTCAAGCCGCATTGAATGCGAAGATCTCTTCCCTCACGTGCTTCAACTTAGGAAACTTGCAGAGAGACGTAGACCTTCAATGTCAATATGCGCTGCAGACCTAGAATTCCCACGATTATTGAAGGACGCTGGCTGGTAAGTTTGTTCTCTATACCAAGTTCCTAACAGCGTTGAAGTCCTAGAAAATCCGTTACTCACTAGGAAACGGCGTCTAGGTTCAGTCACGAGCGAGGAAACTCTCAGGAATCAGAGCCATTCTTTACACTTGCACTGCGGGACTGTGAATCCTTAAAGTTGCGCTTATCCCGAACGCCAGGCGAAGACAATTACGAGGAACTCAAGCATCAGCTGAGTCTGCTACTTGGCGAAATCCATTACAATAGTGGATGTATTGCAACTGAGACAAATAAGCCGAGGGATGCACTATTACACTTCGAAGTATTAAATCGCATGATGTGCGAGGAGTTGGGTCCAGACAGCACAGATATTCGCCTAGCTATCTCGTGGAATGAACTGGGAAACGGGCGAATGATAAACAAGCAATGGGACGACGCCATCATTTGTTTCAAAAAATCTATAGAGATACAGAAGAGACAACTTGACTTTACAAAGATATCCCTTTCTTTTCCTCTCGTCAACTTAGGCTTCGCATACTGGATTCTTGGGCAGCTTGAACAAGCAGAAAAGGTTTGTCAGGAGGCCCTGTTGGACCGCCAGGCAGCGTACGGGATTGATGATGGGGAATCATTCATGTAAGTTACTTCGGAGTTTCTTGTATTACTACAACCTTTGAAGCCTTGACTAACAAGTGCTGATAGCACTGGAAAGCTGCTTCACGCTTTTGGTAACGTCCGCGCAGCTCAAGGCAGGATGGACGAGAGCCTAGATTTTCATAACAGAGCGCTGTTGCAGTACAAGAAGTTTACAGTTGGGAAAAATAATCACAGAACAGCCGACGTCTGTATCAAAGTCGCGGATCATTATGTCCGTCTCAATCGATATCAAGGTGCAAGGTTTGTAGTGTCGTTCTACCTTTTGTCCCTGTTAGCATGTTTAACAGCCGAAAGATCAGTTTATTAACATACTATATCTGTAGAACACTCCTCGATCAAGCACTCAAGATCTATGGCGATCGTGAATTCTATGCTCCTGAACGAGCACGTGCCAAATTCAAGAAAGCCAAGTTGTTAATGAAAATGGGAGAGGGATCCGCTGCTGATGTTTATTTTAAAAAAGCATTGGCATTATATAAAGAATTAAAGCATGGAGATGATCGGGCGATAGTGGATCTTGATGATGATGACTTCGACGATATGATTACATTTTGGTCGAGATGATTAGATGACAAGGGATTTTGAGATTACACAACCTCCATCTAAAGGGGTGAACCCTTCTTTGTCACGAGATCGGTGACGATACCATGCATCAGTCCGACTTGGCCTTGACGCGAGCTTTGGATTATGTTGCCGGGACGCGGGGGCTCTAGAAGGGATCTAGGTATGAGGAGAGGTGGGGGCGACGCGGGATTCAGAGGCGAGCTTATGGGCGATTTCGTCAACCAGACTGGTATGAGGCTAGACACGGTATTCTCATGAGAAATAATATGGCTTATTGACCCTCCTGGTGTAGATAGTATCGCTAGAAATGGTCAGCATAATGACCAAAACGTTAGTGCAGAAGCCAGCTACGAGCGATTTAAATTGGCTTCGCACCAAATCCGTTTTAATATTATCCACCGTCTAGTCATTTACATTCTGAACTGCTAATTCTTAGATATGCTTCATGCTGAATATAACGTCCCCCGATCTCTCATTTGTAGTATCAGTATCATATTTCGAAATGCTCTCATGGTTAAGGCGAACGGTCACTTATTTCCTTATGCAATCTACGCTACGGGAGGAAATATCGTTTAAAGCCCCTATTGTCATAGATAATTAAGGGCTACATACAATTAAATTGATGAGTTTGTTTTATTGAGCCACCCAAAGTTCAACACTTGGCGTAAGAGTAGACTCCCTTATCAAGCGACTACCCATGGCAAACGACCCAATTCAGAAATATAACCCCATTCCTGTAAACTACGTATTTTTCATGAAAACAACGCCAAAAGGGCTATAAGTAAGATCAAATTGGAGCTTGTTATTGTAGATCTTCGTTGACAGATTAAATACCTATACGATGTCGACGGGGAAAACGCTTCGCTAGCGTTATTTATGCGAGCAACTGTCTAGTCTAGCGCTGAAATATTCATTACTTCAGTATAGAGATAGAATGCAATTCTCAAAACTGTCAATCGTGAACTACCAGTCCTGGAGCTTTACTCTATCGGGGCGGTGCTAGCTAGCAAGGATCTCATTCAGCATGTCGACAATAGGGCCGAGGACCTAATTAATACTAAGGCGAGAGAGCTTTCAGCCTTTCGACGGCCGCGGGCCCTAACACTATTCCCGGTGCTAGGTTGTTCATTTCCGATTTTTTGGCGGGGATATACCGAGGGGTCCGTGCGGTCACCCAGAATAAAGAATGGAAGGTGCAAGTATCTGCTGAAATCATGGCGCCTTCCTCGAAAAACCGCTAGTTCCAATCCATTTCTGCCTGAGGTATAAAATGAAAAAGTCAAGCGATGATTAAACGAAGGAGTTGAGATTACTTTGCTTCTTATGAAAAACTCGTATCTTCTAGAAAATATGTATTGAGGAACTAAATTGATTATATCCTAAATAGTAAATAAGGTAGAACTGGAAACTGAAACCCAAACGCAGGCCCCAGGCCTGGGCATGCGCCTGTGTTATTTGTCTGTTGTGCGTACAGTGAAGTCAACTCACATATTCTCGAGGACCATGCCCAGGCACCACACGCAAGACCCTACCATGATTCGGGTGTGACGACGGTCTGATTTCTGGGGTTTAGTAGTCTGAGCTCCCCGGTGGTATTGGTGTAGTTGCCTCAGATTCCGTACACACGGGTAATTCGGATTCTCAAGAGTTCCCGCAGGCAGGTTCCTAGCATGTGCACGTTGCTTCCAAACTAGCTCCAGAAGGCGAGAAGGGGCGATGCGGCTGCAGTCGACCGCCACACTTCGTCTGTCACACATGTAGTTCAAGAAACAGTCGCATAGAAAAAACATCCAATTACGGCCTGAGATTGCGGCCTATGTTACATCGCCTGCGACGGAAGAATGTTTCACATTGTTCCCCTGCATAAAGCGTACGTGTCACATGCAACGGCGGTCCGGGTTTAATCCTCGCAAAGTAGAATTATCCAGTTATTTCCATCCAACACGGGAAAACTTGCGCTCGAGCCGCTTCGGAGCCTTAGTAGTTGCTGAGTCTCTTCATGCTTCGAGAAGGTGTCAGTCGAAGGTTGAAGACGGCTGGTATCGTTTGTGGGTCGGTGGGCCGAACCGAGAAGAGTTAGTCCCCGGAGGCCTTCGGACTGATCGTCACCAGCATCCAATAATTGACACGTACAACTTCCAACCTTCCTCTGTAGGTTAGTCGCCCTTTCTACGAAGTACGCACGTCTAGGATATTGGTAAAATTGTGCCTAAGGTCTGATACCAAGCACACTTAAACACATAGCACTCGGTATCCCAACTTCGCTATAATGCAAGCCTCCTCCCCGCTTGTATCAACAGGATCTTTTGCGCGTGCATCTTCATAGTGTCTGTTGATCAATATGGCCCTCAAAGTGGTGCCAGCTACCGGTCCGTACGAGTCGCGTCAAGCAGCTCTAATTGCTATACAGATCGTCTTAGTGACGATTGCTCTGGTTATCTATTCTCTCCGAATATATACGCGTATTTTTATCCTCCGTTCTATTGGTACCGATGATTATATCATGGGAGCTGCGATGGTCAGTGCACTTCAAGCTCACTCGTTCGATGCGCGATACCACATTCTAGAACTTAAGACTCACTTCATCTTACGAGTAGGTTTTCAGCATCTTACTAGCAATCAATGCATGCATCACTACCAAGTACGGCTGGGGGACTCACCTCTACAGCGTTCCACCCCAAGACTTTGGCCCTGAACTTCTTTTGATCTGGATCTCCGAGCTGCTGTTTACCTTCACGACGTCGCTCGTAAAACTCTCCATTCTCTTTTTCTATCTCCGCCTCGCCGCCACCACGACCTACCGCCGAGTGATATACGGAAGCATCGCATTCCTTACGGCCTGGCTTGTCTCATTTACCTGCGTTGTCCTCTTCGTACGTACAGTACTACACCGCAATCTGAAGAGAAAACAAGCTGATAATAAGTGACATAGCAATGTCATCCTATTAGCGCTTACTGGGACCCGACATCTAACCAGTGTTTCAACCCTGATATCGCTTTTGGAATCCACGGTGTCACAAATAGTCTGACGGATGTATACGTCTTCGTCTTGCCTATGCAGATGGTCTGGAAACTCTACCTACCAAGACGTCAAAGAATAGGATTGTTAGTTATTTTTGGAGTTGGTTTCTTGTAGGTCTTCCGCTCCAGACTGTCTCTGGTACTTCACTTCAACAAGATTCGAGGGCAATAGATATTGGTCACTGCGCACACTAGAATCACGTCGCTTACCTTCTCATAGAGTCTGTGTCGCCGGCGCGCTTCGGCTCTATTACACAATCGCAACTAACAGCTCCGCTGACAGCCCTTGGGAAGGCTTCAACCTCTGGACCTGGGAAGGCGTTGAGGTAAACCTAGGCATAGTCTGCGCCTCTACACCCTGCCTAAAGTCCCTTGTCGCGCGCATCGGCCCGCGAATTTTCACTAGCTCATACCACGACGCGAGTTTCTGGCAGAGCGGCGGCTCCAACTCCGCGCCAGCTGAATCCCACCGGCAAGTGGACACGGGCCAGAGCAGAGGAGACGGCGGCATGTTCAGCATGCAGCGGAAGGGTTTTGAGAGGGGATATATCCTCAGATCAACCACGTTGATTAGGAGTGATGGCACGAGAGTTAAGAATCAGGGTGAGAGTCAAGATAGTCTGACAGAAGACAGGCATATCGTGGTTGTGACGAGCTTTGATTGCAAAACCGCTGACGATGTTGTTTGATGTGATATGACGGAAATCTGGTGGCTGGCGAGTTGCCACAGTATCTTAATGCCCTAGCTTAGGATCATAACCTGATTACTAAGCTCCATGCCATTGCCCAACCTTCACATCCCTTGACGCTTCTGCCTCCTGCGACATTTATTGTGTATACAGCTGAGAGTCAAAGTATTGCAGGGTAGTATGGAGAACTATGCGTGTCTCTGTGTGTTGGCTCGGTCCACTTCGTTATTCGAACGGTGCCGTGGGAGTTATAATGCTGTAAAACAGAAGACTAATGTTATATGTACAGCGCTATGACATATATCGCCATAGCGGCATAATGGTATAAGTGCCGATTCTCAGACAACCAAAATCGAGCAACTAGGTTCCTTCCATCAAATTCTCATCCCCTAGTTCCCGTATCATCTCCGTTTTAGAAATTCGGCGTGACCGATTTTATAAGGATGTATCGTTATTGTAGACACATGGACTTGGGCGAGGAGTTCTTTGAATGTCCTAAGGGAAGAGCGAGTTAGAATACCAGTTTGTACCTGCAAATAACCGGATGAGAAAGAAAGACCAGCGACTTCATTTAAAACAAGCCTTCCCTTCTGTTAGACAGTTAACTACCAACTAAGAGGAAACGCAGTCAGAAGTTGATAGTTCCAAGCATGCCAGTCATTATGGAGTTAGAGGTCGTAGAACCAAAGATGAGAGGTTCTAGTAGAATCAAAGACGATTGCGAATAGTAAAATTAGAGATAACAGCTAGAATCAAGGGCATAACTAAAATCAAAAGCGAAGCTAGAAACAGTAAAGCTAGAATTAGAATTAAAAGCCTAGTTCGAAGTGGCGGCGTACGATATACTTTCTTACGTCAGGGAGGTGCTAAGCTAGAGGAGAATGACTGGCTCTGCAAGCACAGAGAAGTGCGGTATTGCCCTCAATGTTGCGAAGATCTATATTGGCACTGCTATTTATTAATTCTTGAACTTCTTGCTCGTACCTGAGTGACGAATACAAATGAATAAGTCGTTGACCTCTATCGTTGAGGACCAGTTCATTAAGAGTCTTTGGTGATTTTGTGGCATCGTGCTAGGAGATCGAAGTGGGTGGGAATCTTTCCTTCACTATCGCCATTAATGGTGCAAAATTGGTGCCTCCAGCTGGTCATAGCAGCCAATGGATCTAGATCTTGGAGATTCCTTGCAGTCTGAAACGATCCAAGTTTCGAGGCACAGAGCTAATGTCTTCGCGAGGAGAAGACTTCCTTATAGAGCCTGTCGGCTCCCGCCTGGGCTTTTTGTGACCTAAATTCAGCGGCTTCAAGTGTCCATTTGAACTCTTCTTCTAGACTTTATTCAACTCTGAAGCCATTAAAATAGCATTGCGACAGTTAATAGGCAGCTTTTCCAGCATTAAAGTCCACCGGGGCTCGGGGCAGTCATCCGCCACAGTCCTATGAGACCGCCCTGTATATCTCCGAACAGGCAGACAGCACACCAGCCAAATAGTTTTTGTATGGAGGCAGCTTCACGGCTACTCTTGTAAGACACTATATATAGTGTAGTGGGGTTCATGATCCCCTACAAAATTCACATGATTCAGTGCATTAGTTGTTCCTGTACCGGGAGCATTGGTGTATTTAGCTAGCTCGTAGACTACCTTCGAGCATCATCATCTTTATAATTACGGCAAATAACTGACGTAACACCCAAAAATTAATTTCGGACTGAAATACCACCCTTTTAAATTAAAATGACTAACCTACCACCCTCAATAATTTTAATGACTGCACTACTACCCTTAACTCTGCAGTGTTCACAACGCACTCCACAACTGCCAGAATCTAAGAATTTTTTATGATAGAGTATTTCTTGTAAAGACTCTTAATAACTAGCACTTCTAAAGTTATAGTTCAATTGCAATCTCTTTGAGTTGTGCGCTGACATCGGTGCGAAGTTGATTAGTGAGCGCAATCACTACAGTTAGCGATAGACAGCCTAGAATTTACCGACCATAAGCTTAAAGGGCTTTAATAGATTTAGCTGTTATTGTTAAAAGTGGTTTTGCATGCACAACGCATCTCGCTGACTGCGACTGAAACGAGAAAAATATTATTTAGAGTAAAGTGAATTTATATAGAATGCAAGACATTTGTTGACATATTATGGTAGTATTTGTTATGTACTTTGTTGGTGAATGTGTATAGCGCATCGCAAAATCGAGTGATAGTGCAGTCATTATAATTAGTAAAGGTGGTATTTCAATCCGAAATTAATTTTTAGATGGTAGGTCAGTCATTTGCCGGATTAATAATAGTAATATGCTCAAAAAACTATTTGGTAAAATCAAGCAGTAACGGCTGGGTCGATAAGAGAACAGTGTGCTGTGTTTGCGCAGCGAAACCTGTTCGATTGAGTAGCCTAAAATACAAGAATCTAAAGCTAGAGAAGAAAGAAGAGCAGAGAAGGCCCTTACATACAGGGAGGCGGTCACGTGCTATAGCCCCTGCCAGTAACAATTAAGCTCCCTCTAACCCATTCATAATACTTCTTGATCTCCTCAGACCCTACGGAAATCTTCTCGTATCCTGAGGCACGATTGGTGGCTCTTTCAGCTTCACCGGAGGCACCTCCTGCCAGGTCACGGCGATTGCTCCCGCGTCCTGGGAGTAAACCATTCCGCATCGTCCATCTTAATCTTGCAAAGTCAGTTTCGATGACACACAATCCAAGACAGACATGGAGTTTGCAGACAAGATATTCGTATACATACCGTCTAGAAGTGAGTCGCCGCATTTACCTTCTTGATTGGCACCTGAAGCGCGTCTCCCACAACAATAGCTATGTCGCTTCCCGAAGAGCCTTTAGTCCGCTTAGCCAGCTCTTCAAAGTCGCTGTCTTGCATCCCAGTTGTTAGATCCCGCGCATTGATCTGGAAGAGCTGTTTCCGCGCAGCCTCGTCCGGGAGCGGGATGTGGATGCACTTTTGGGAGCGCCGGCGGACGGCTGGATCCAGCATCCAGGGCAGATTGGTGGCGGCCAGGACCAGAACGCCCTCGTTGTCGTTGCCGACGCCATCCATCTGGACCAGGAACTCAGTCTTCATGCAAACCGTGTTTTCGCCCGAGGTGTTGTTCGCATCGCGGCTACCGGCCAGCGCGTCAATCTCGTCGATGAAGATGATGGACAGTCAGTTCTCGTGCGCGAGGCTGAACAGATTGCGCAACGAGCCCTTCGCTCTCGCCAATCCACTTGGACGTCACGTCGCTGCTGCTAATGCTGAACAGCGTGTAGTCGCACTCGGTTGCCACCGCCTTCGCCGGGTACGACTTGCCTGTTCCGGGGGGGGGCCGTGGAGCAGGATGGCCCGGCAGGCCTTGCGCTTCCCCTGGTGCATGTGTGGGAAACGGGTCGGGAAGATGACGGCTTCATGCAATTCTTCCTTAGCGCTCTCGAGCCCAGCTACGTCCTCCCAACACATATTCAGCTTTTCAGTCACGATTGAGTCACGCAGGCCCTCCTTGAGTTGCAGTGCTTGAAATGCGCGCCCTGTTCGCTCACACTCAGCTGAACACTGCTTATAACCCCCTCGCCCAGCCCCGTCGTCTTTCGGATCAAGTAAAGAGGTAACAGCCAGTGAGGACAGTTGTAAGCTTTCTTCGAATAGCAGAGGTCTAAGTCTCCGTTCTTGCACACTTTGCACCAGTAGCAAAGCTCTCCGGCTGCGCTTTTGTTTTACAGTTTGAGCAGGCGATCACACCACCTTTAGTCCACTTGAAGGGGTACTGCGGTCTCTGGACGACCTAGAGCCGCTTCAGCTCATGTCCACATATCTTCCTGCCCATCTCGTAGCACGACTCGCAAAACTCGTAGTTGCCATTGTTGCACTCAGCGCACCACCTGGAGGATTCCCCTTGTTTGATCAACCCGCAGCAACCATTGCATACCGAGGCGAGCCCTGAAATCCACCGGACCTGCTGGCCTAGGTCGATCCAGAACGAATTGCCTTTGCGGTACCAGCATTCTTGATTTTTACAAGCAGAAGAGACTGCATGAGCCACATCGCCTTGGAAAAGGTTGACGCGTTAAAGGTTCCGTTTCCGTTGGTCATGGTGATGTCTTAGATGTAGGAGAGCTGTGTGCGGTCCAAGCCGGCAGCCAGGAATATCTCGGCGGCTTCCAGCTATGTTAGGTAGCCCTTTCCATTGCTGTGCTCCCAAAACTGCTCATCTATCACCGGACGCCAGCTGTCCGGGACCTGCATGTAACTCTGCCCCAAAGAACCCAGCCGCAATTTTTGCAAGGCGGTTGCCGGTGGTCGACTCCCTTTCAACATGGCATCGACTAGGTCCCTAGTGAGCAACGAAGAAGGCGGAAGAGAATGCCGATAAGAACTTTTGAATGTCTGCCTATCAGCAATTGCAACGGGACACATGACTTCCACGAAGTAAAGCTCCCAGTGCAGAGGAGAAAGTACGGTATTTCGGTCCAATGGATTGGACGAAGAGACCTCTTTCAACACGGCGGCAAGCTCTGGCGAGATACGGTCCGACAGGGCTTTGTCTGCCATTTTGGATGACAACAGACTCGTACGCGCCAAAGAATACAAGCCTGAGATTGGAGCGCTGTCGCGAAACTCGGGCAACGGATAGGTTGACGTAGGGGGCGATGAGCGAGTTGAATGGATCCGGAAAGCGCCCCAGCCTCGAGAGGAAGATAGTGTCGTCGTCGAAAAACATAACCCAGCCTCCGTAGAGAGAGAATCTCACGTGCCTGGGCCCCATCACGTACTGGTGGGCTCGAAGGGCTTCAAGGAGGTTGGGGCGATTGGAGGCCGCTGAAAGGCCATACGGCCTGGGTTAGGACCGAACCGACTGGAAAGAGGAGAGTTATTTAGTAGTGGTGCTTCGTAACATACTCAAGTTGCCTTTCTTAGCGATGCAATACGAGCTCCCGCTGACATCCACCTGATTTGCGAATCAACGAAAGAATGATCCTGCATCTGCCTTCCAATACCATCCCACTTCTGCTTGAAATGGCCGTAGAGATTTTCTCTAGCACAATGAATACCTCTATTAGCGGAAACTCTCGGTCTCACAGGACATTTTCAGTTTCACTACCCAGGAAGTCTGCACTCACTCAACCGGCCCCGTGTCGTTCCCCATCGCCCGCGACCCTGAATTAGACCCGAAGTAGAAGAAAACCATTGTCCCGGGGATTGTGCAATGTGTATATTAAACTTATTGAAACGAGAAGAGAGACAGGATATTTGGCCAATGTTACAGCTCCACGTGGTCTTATGCCTTCACTTCCTTCCTTAGCTTGATCTCTTAGTATAATGGACACACTTTACTCGTACTTCTTTGCTACGCGATATCGGACTAGTTCGCTACAGCCAAGAAGCATGAATACCTAGTTTTCTCTCTAAGGAAGTGCTGTCTCCTAGTCATTCCCAACGTCGATGAAAGCTTTTACGTGTCAAGGTAGCATGAAGTCATTCGAGAGGGGAGTAGCCGCAAGCTGAGCTGAAACTCCCACTTTTCACCATTTTTCGTTGTCTCATTCTACAGATGGTGGCGTTCAACAACTTTCCTGGGCGTTGCTGTCAGGGATTCTTGGCATCTGATTGACGCTGTGTTTTCGACCAGCGAAGCGTACTATACGGCGCACCCACAGGTGACAAGCAGGCAATAGACGGTTTTCGCAGCTGAGTGAGCGAAAGTTGAGGTGGCTTTTGAATTAACTGTTTAGGTAAGGTCTTAACGCCACGAACGCCCACACAATTTTAACTTGATGAGGTTTTGCACCCAATAAAGTGAGCGAGTAGGCTTTGGATTACTCGATTTAGGCTAGCCTTCTGTTACAGGGAACGCGGAAGCATAGGGAACCAAAGCCTTGTCATTATGATACTGGGCCGTAGGCCCAGTATTTATGCACTAATATGCCCCATCTGCTGCCTAAATGAGTCACTGTTCAGTGACTCCTATAGGCATCTAAATAGGTGCCTACGCTAAAGCTAGGCACAAACGAGACCCTGACTAACACCGTCCCATGTAAAATTTTGAAGCTTTTGGTGTCTGATGAAAACTGTCCAATCTTTAGGAACCCTTCCTAGCTAGGATACCTCCTATACCAGCCCGTTCAAGTTTTATACTTGCATGTATCATTGATGATATTATATTCGCCGTCGGTCGATATCGTTAAGCTGTCATTCAGTTAATCAATGATCAATT
>Ga0335074_10003979_pt1 | contig 20341 bp, 14 predicted proteins | sample Lox_Sample_23_FD_206715 | JGI IMG/M metagenome (GOLD analysis project Ga0335074, IMG submission 206715) | Soil microbial communities from Loxahatchee National Wildlife Refuge, Florida, United States - Lox_Sample_2.3 | ecosystem: Environmental > Terrestrial > Soil > Wetlands | place: USA... | reverse complement strand
AGGAGCTTGTGGTGGAGGAGACTGTGGTGGAGGAGACTGTGGTGGAGGAGCCTGTGGTGGAGGAGACTGTGGTGGAGGAGTCTGTGGTGGAGGAGACTATGGTGGAGGAGACTGTGGTGGAGGAGACTGTGGTGGAGGAGACTGTGGTGGAGGAGCCTGTGGTGGAGGAGCTTGTGGTGGAGGAGACTGTGGTGGAGGAGACTGTGGTGGAGGAGCCTGTGGTGGAGGAGACTGTGGTGGAGGAGCCTGTGGTGGAGGAGACTATGGTGGAGGAGCCTGTGGTAGACGCTGCGGTGGAGGAGCCTGCGGTGGAGGAGCCTGTGGTGGAGGAGACTGTGGCGGAGGAGCCTGCGGTGGACTATGCCATGCCGGTAGACGTTGCGGTGGAGGAGCCTGCGGTGGACTATGCCATGCTGGTAGACGTTGCGGTGGAGGAGCCTGCGGCGGACTATGCTGTGCCGGTGGACGCTGCGCCAGAGGATGCTCCGGTGTTTGTGCCAGAGAATCCTGATGCTATGGCGGATGATTCTTGGAAGAGAATGCTGTGGAGGGTGTAGTAGCAGTTTATTTAATCTCTAGCAATTAATTCTGTGTACTCGTATGTCGACTATCCACACTCAATTAGTTGCAGTGATGTCCGGTCTTACACCTGCTTCCGAGGTCCACTACGCCGTTTCTTCTCCTGCGCCTGGCCTGTTGCGCGAACTAAGAACGATTCGCCGAGTTTCGATGGATGACCGTAGTGCTACATCATGCATTGCGACATCGACCACGGACGGACTTCGTTGCTCAACAAAGCCATAACATCCACGTGACCTCGAGAACAATTCGCCGATTGGCGGCCACGGATGGGCTCGGCTATTTCGTAGGGAACTTCCCAATAAAAGTTGGAAATCTAAATTTAGTTTAACTCCCGCCCACTATGGGCCAACGCCAGTATCCAGTTGCAGATCTCTCGTTAAGTGTCTTAACACTTTACACACTTAACATGCTTCTCAACTTCTGCACGCGATATATATACGACTGTTTTCACAGTCGAAGACTAGAAGGGATCGGAAGCCCTTCGAGTTACTTGGAAAAGCAGACAAAATGCTGGAAAAATTACCCAGAGATATCCTATTGATGATCCTTGAGCAGGTATGAGCTCTGTGATAGCCGCGGTGTGTTGCTCTCTCTAATAGGTGCAGATTCCAAGTAGAACCGATCTGAAGCAACTGTGTGAAGTTTCGAAGACGCTCTATAATATCGCAATCCCGAAATTATACGCGAATATCGTCATCTGGGCTGAAGACGAATGGCATCTCGAAAGGGTCGAGGTTGAACCTTTCTTACGGACCAGCTCTAAGCTGACAAGCCCCCTCGACCATGTGAGGAGTGTCCAAGTACGATCGCGTTTCCACCACCTTCTAGAAGAGCGATGTCTTCACCACAAGGATATTGGGTTTTATATGGGAGAACCTGATTCCGAAAGACAACCTAGATTTGAGAAACTCACAACCCACCTCATACCACTATTCGAACAACTGAGAGAGGAGAGTCTACAGAGTTTCAGGTTTGCTATAATCCCTCGTCTTTCATATTTAACAGCGGAGCTTACTAGAAGTCTACAGCTGGGAGATGGGCACTTGTGTTCCACTCCAGATCCTTGGCGATCGAGGCTATATGAAGAACAAGCAGAGTTCTATCGAATCCATATCCCTTATAACTGGAGGCGTATGCCCCATCAACACAGACGGCAAAAATCCCACAGATCTTTCAGCATTTCGCTCCCTCCGAGACTTCTCATGGACTGGTCTACAGTCGTCACAGGAATTTGATGCGCTCAGTCGCGCTCTGAAGAACAGTTCGAAACATCTTAAAAAACTTCGACTTGATTTTGTCAACTGGTCAGAGGAAGATTTGGATGAATACGACGACTCCGGAAGCTTCTTTGCAAGCCAAGTCTTGAGCGCACGCTGACCCACCTATCGCCCTGACGATCGTGCACTGCGACGGCACACCCACCCTAGCCCTCTACAATGTTACACCTACGTTTGGAGAAGAGAAGATAAGGGTCCAGAAAAGAGCAAAACAGCTACATGAGAGTGTCACTGACTGGCTATTTCGAGAGGTTTACGTCTGAATACCAATGCTAGGTATAGAATCATTCAAGGTAGCATTATTTAAGGACTACTACCTTGGTTGAAACGAGATCTTTTATCATTGGACAGCCATGGTGTTTTATTACAATCTTCGACTGACTGGAGCGCCTTTCCATTTTCTTATTGGTTTGGTTCCTCTGCGTTCTAGCTTGCTCATGATCTCTGCTCTAGCTTGACTCTTCAGCAGTATTAGTTACCTCACGCTAAGTATCTGACAGACACATTTATCACATGATATTTCATTTATTACCATTTGCCATCCAATGCTCCACAAGCTAGTTGCACATAGTGGATTTTCTCCTTGAATGGTAGACCTTGATCATCGAGACCGTTTCTAGACACATGGCGTCGTAGGGTTAGGGTTAGGGTTATATGATGGTTTCGAAGATAACAGCCAAAAATCCCCATGATTTCCAATCCTGAACAAAAGATAGAAGAGATCAACATGTTTACTTGAATATCGTGCACGGATCTAAATATAGCTTTGCGTTCCTCACGCTGCTTTGCTCATCCTCATTCACGAGGGGATGTTAGATTGAAGGCACCGCATTCGGTCAAGGGTTATTCGGTGGCAGGAAATTGGGTCCACTCTGGGCTGTGAACTACAGGGTTAGGCGAACCCCTTGAGAAGAACTCATACAGAGACTGTAAGACGTATTCGGGCCTTATATTCAGTATATTAATGATTGACTGACTATTCTAAGTAAAAAGGAGAGAAAAGGTGCGGACGAAGTCCGCAATGAAGGTAATCTCTGTTGCCAGGTCACGAGATCTCTACTGATATATAAGGCATTTGAGTAATAGCTAATGGATTGAACTCTCGAAAATCATGGGCATAAGGCCCCTACTTATAGACAGAAATTGATACCTTATTCCAGACTGTTAATGCCTCATCTGATCGATCGAAACTACGTTACCTAGCAGTATTCAGCTGGTGGAATATGGCGTTGGGATATCCCTAACTAGTAAATAGGTGTGTATCCTAAAAGTGTGATGGTTACGTAAAGCAGGGATGTTAGGCACGGGACCGTATTACTGGCCCAGCAAGGCCCAGCTAATTATCCCCTTGGCACCCATTCGCTTGCGTATTTTAGCGTGGCAGGGTTTCTAGCCAATTGAATTGCAGTGTTTTAGAGGGTTAGGCTTTGATCACTAAATTCCAGGGCTTCGATCGCTAAAGTTCTAGCGTGTTCCAGCGTGTCTTCAGTGAGGTGAATATTCCCTGTCCAATTTCGACGCTAAAATACGCTTTGGGTGCCAAGGGGATAGAACTTGCAACATATTACTTCTGTGAAGATTAACTTTCGCAATCATCATCCTTACATATTATTATATTATATACATATCTTCAGCCCATACCGTAGCAAGCAGCCTCTGTAGCTTTGATCTTCTGATTAGACTTCATGAGCTGTAAGGCCGCTTAGACCTTCTTTTATTCGTCATCAGCATTCGGAGGCATCGTTGCGCATAGAAAAATGAGTAGGATTCGATGAGATGTGATGCTATCATGGAAAAATTTGCGTATCACTGGCGAATTGCGCATTGATGACCCTCACCCTAAAACCAACGCTTCTCCGACAACCCATGGCTAACTAAAAAATCATTCAGGTGTTTCCGGCCCAAATCGTTCACGCAGAGCGCACATCTAGCAACTGACCTCCGACACGGCAGGAATCAAACATATCTGTGGCCGATAGGGCTTCTCAGTTGCCTTACCGAAAATACAAACTGTGCTAAAAGAAGACAGCCAACTCCCCCCAAATAAAGGCACCAAACCAAAAGGACTAACATAATGGCCACTACCGAAGTACCCCAACTCGCTTGCCTAATTGCCCGCCAACCACTGTCATCCAACGCCAATCCCGGATCCGGAATACTTACCATCACCTGCATCGCACTCAACATGACCGCGATGCTCCCAAACACAAACATCAACGGCCCCGCAAACGAACTCAGGTACTGCCCCGTCTGCCAGTACACCTCCTGGTAATTCCAGACGCCGTTCGCCGCCTTCGGCCGCAGCAAATGCACGGCCAGGTTTAATCGCGTGAGCCGCAACTGGCCATATTCGTACCGCGGCGACACGAGCGCGTCGTCGAGCTGCCGGAAACAGGCGATGAAGAGCGAGAAGGCCGCGGAGGTGATGTGCGCAGGAATCAAGCCGGCGTCCTGCGCGATGCGAAAGTCCGACGGGTGGTGGATGAGGTGGGCGTAGGTGCGGAGGAATCCCGTGGCCGCGCGCACGGGACACCATTGGTGGTCGTGGTGGTGGGGGTTGTTGGGCTCAGTGCGTGCAGATGCGCCCCCATCCTTATCAGGATTCATGTTATCGTGCCGGTCGACGCCATTGCACAGGCACAACCAGCGGTCCCAGAAGGCCCAGTTGAGGAGACAGGCGGGTATGGGCTTGATGAATATAACGGTGTTCCACCAGACGAGGTGGAGCGCGGGGTCCTCTGTTATGAGGATCTTGCGGCCCTTGACGACCTGGTGATGGAGAGGGTCGATGTGGGCGGAGGATTTGCGCGCAACGAACGGCATGTAAGGTTGCAGTTCGTTGATGACGGGCGTGTCGAGTTCTCTGTGGAGGAATGAATGGACATTCCCTGAGTTTAGAGAGAGGTACAGCTGGCCGGGGATGATATCAGAGGGGCGGATGTCAGAGTGCGGCGGGCAGGCATCACTGTTGAGTTGCAGTGAGCAAGGAAAGGGTGGTTTGCCGTCCATCGTTTTTCGGCTTTTTCATGAACCTGAAGCATCTAAAATTTTTAACGGTGCTGAGTAGCGCAGATATTTCATGATCTGCTAGGGAGATTCTAGTCCGCTTTCAACGTAACTGACAAGGCTGATCTCGTTCATTTGAGACAAAAGCCATCACAAGGCTACGGTAATTGCGATGCGAAGCTACCGTAGAAGTGATAGGATGTGCGAGAGAACACTAAAAATTCCCTACTATCTTGCAGTAAGCTAGTCCTTGCGCGTCAACTTAAGAGTGCCAAGGTCAAACGACGCTGAGTGCGGATTGCAATTGGTGGAGGTACGTGCTATATGAGCGGAGACTAGAAGTGACAACCCACGCAGCTATGTATTAGGCGTATATGGTCACTGGATTGAATTAAACTCCGTAATTGATAACTCAATCCAGCCTACCATTTCGATAGAACAAGATTACCAAGACGAGTCATTGTTGCTGCTGCTACTTCCCCACCCGCTTCCACTGCCACTCCCGCCCCAGCCCCAAGAACTGTAGTCATTATTGCTATTACTGCCAAAAAACCCACATCCAGAGCTGTAGTCATTGCTGCTGCCCCCGAAAAGTCCACCCCCAGAGTTGTAGTTGCTGCTGTCCCCGAAAAGCCCACCCCCAGAACTGTAATCATTGCTGCTGCCCCCAAAAAGTCCACCCCCAGAACTATAGCCATTATTTTCACTGTAGCTATTTCCAACTCCAGAACTGTAGTTGTCGCTTCTGAAAGGACTGTTCATAAACCCGACGCCAATATCAGAGTCTGTATTGCCCGGAATCCCACCTCTAGAATTGTTGTCATTATCGTCGATTCTACTGCTTGGTAATTCCCGTTCATAATCAGAATCATTGTTATTCCGCTTAAACAATCTGCTCCAAAAGCCCTTCTTACTTTCCGTGGCAGGAGCAGTTGTATCGTCGCTGTTGTCCCAGTCGTTGGAACTGGTGTAGCTATCAACTGTACTTCTCTGCGCTGTAGAACCTGAGGTGAAATCGTTGCTGTTGTTCGGATTTTCAGAACTGGCATATCTATCAGATACGCCAGACTGGTTCCGGTGGTCTGGATCAATACCAAGTGGACTAGTTATCGATGGAGGATATCTAATGGTGAGGACTTCGTCGCCGATTTCTCTATTATTGTCATATCCATTGGATGCGCTATACGAGCTAGGGTTATCCACATTCGTGCTCGATGGAAAGATGTCTTCATAAGCAACCCCTGATGTCGGCAGGTCGCCAACAACTTTTGTGTCATTGTTCTCATTAACAAGAAAGCTATATGAATTAGGGTTTTCTGGATTGATGCTGGATAGAACAATGTCTTTGTAAGGGACTCGAGCCTCGCGGAGCTCGTCCATTGCATTGCTGTTAAGCACTGGAGCCGGATTAGGGATATCTGGATTGGGGCTAGGTGGTGACATCTCTTCGTAAGGGACCCCTGTAGCGTGTAAATGCTCAGCTTCCCCTTCTCCACTGCTCATAGGCACGTCGGCTGGATCAGGACCATCCGGATTGATGTCTAATGGAACGAACAGATCTAGGGGACCTCCATCGGTAATTAATTGGTCAATGATCTTTTGGTAAGTGGCCTCGTCTAAAGGAAGAGAAGTTGGGTCCGGGTCATCTGGATTGACCATTGATATAACGATCTCGTTGTAAGGGACTCCTGCGACCAAAAGCTCGATAATGATTCTCTGATTGTTGATCTCAGCAATCCTTGCTTCTTCCCTAACGATCGGATCTCGACAGGTGTCAATGTCATCTGTAACATCAAGCCACTTATCTTCCAGGGCGTAATCACATGACCCAGTCCCTTGATCGTGAAAATCCACACCGTCTTCTTCTGTTGTGGAATATTGGTCATAGCCATCATCAGGATCAGCCCATAAGGTGCTGGGAATTAACCCCCCTCCTTCCTCAAATTCGTATTCCTCGTTGACGTATTCCTCTTCAGAGTCGGATGCCTCTTCTGATACTGAATCACAGTTTTCATCTCCCGCATTCTGATGTCTGTCGTCTGCTCTAAATCCGACCCAGATATCGTTGCTGATAGGCTGTTCATTTCGCACGTCGTGCGGCACTCGAAATCTGTGCCGATTACTGCTCCGTGGAGGACGGGGGGGAATTTCGGCCAAGTTTTCTGCACGGTGATCTCGAAGCTTTTCATACTCCTTGATCTGGTCCTCTCGGCTCTTAAGAGCCCATTTGGCGAGTGTACAGTCGTGGTATTTACTTTGCTCAAATGAATGACTGTGTGGCTGCGCGCGGTAAATCCCAGAGAGCTTTAGTCGGTCACTTCTCGATGCCGTGTCTGGAGTCAATGCTCTCCGTTCGCGGTTCCAACGGCATGTGCCGCGGAAATACGTTGTATTAGCCATGGCTACGGTAACGACAGTAAGGGCTCTTAGGGCGGAGAGAATATCGAGGCGGTTGCGCATCCACTCTTCATCCTTGAGGGCTCTTCCGTCGGAACCATTTGGAGGGGAGTATAATGAGCGGTCTCTACAGAGATGGAGCTGGGCTATTGACCACGTATCGAAGGGATAGCTCCAAACATGATTCGTGATGGTGCAGCTATTGCACTTCACGGGGCTCTCTGACTCTCCTTGGCGGTAGGCCTCTGTGCAATCCCAGGGAAAGAGATCCTGATGCTTATACAGGGTGCCTCCGAATGCGCCCCAGTCATTCCAATACTGTCGGAGGGTGTCAATATGGTCCGAATCTTCATGGTGACCATGGCATCGGAATCGTAGCAGGTATTCCTCTGTCAAACCATTGGGCGCCTGATTCTTTGTTCCTGGGCGAATGCGGCGAGGCGAGTCGTAGCTGCCAGGGGGGCAAACGAAGCTGACCAAGTAGAGGGGATTTCTCGGGACGTGGATTTTACACGTCGGAGTCGTGGCCAAAAAACTGCCAAAGGCCCGAAAATCTAGAATCCTCGCGCAGAATTGTTGGCAATGGTTGTTGGTTTGGTGCCATGTCAGCTCAATTCTAGGGTCAAATAGCTTTGCCGTAATAAAATCGAAGTATCGTATGACTTTTTCCCCTATCAGCACCCTGAGTTTAGAGACTATGTGGTTTACAACACGGGCCATGATTCTATCAAGATATGCCTGTGTCTTCGTGCCATCAGACCAACATCTCTTGCTTCCCTCCACCAGGGCATTAATAACATCCAATTCGGTCCGTGCATCTGCGTCGCAGAGGCCCGTGAAGCAGCCACCGACTACTTGCTTCATACAGGCCTTGATACGACGTGGTTGTTCCGGCCTGCCATATCTCTGAAAGATGGATCTCTCGGGGTTTACACACATCATTGGATTTTTTCCTTCTCCGCGTTCAGTAACCATAGCCAAGTGAGGTGGTTTTCGGAGGGATATACGGGCCCCGGCTTTGGAACTTGAGGATATCAGCATGAAGCCTTTCTTGCAAGAAGGAATAGGAGGAACTCTACTCGTCTATGCCGTTCTCGATAATTATTGGGCCAACCGTAAGAAACATATGTACGTTACCGAACTCAATAGGAGGAGCCACAACTTGAGCAGATGAACCAACCATCCTGCTACTGGCTTTTCGGACCCGGTTTCTAGTCCCTCTGGCTCCATCCATTCCCCGAGCTTGGTTGCCTGTTCTGTAACGACGGAGTTCCTGGAATTTTGCGCCTTCATAACGGCGCTTCAATCGCGATATGGGACAATGTGGTTGATGAATATATCCTCCATCAACGGCAAAGTTAAGGTTAACGCCACGGTCTCTACCACCGCCGTCATCGTCATCGTCATCATCGCTGTAGGGTGGTTTATTTTCACAAGCGCAAATATGATGCCTACGCCTGGGTGTAATGGCCTCTCGCAAAATACAGCGTTTCTCAAACTTCTGCAAGTGCCTTTCTGGGTGGACATTAGCTCTTTTACATGTCTCACAAAACAAAAGTGGCTCATTAATAACTGGTCTCTGTTCGGGTTGGCGACAGTAAGGTTGGAGGCAGTCTCTTACGGTGCAATTTGGCCGGCCACAGTTGGTGACACACCGGAACTGGGTGCCTCGAATGGTACACGAACAGTGTGAGCAAACTGCGGGGCCGAATTTGGGTAAATAGTTGATTTGATCAGGGTTGTTTAAGACCACTACTACAATATAAGCGACGAACAGAAAGCCCTGAGTATGCTAGCTTACGCTGTGCGGCTCGAGGTTTAGCCCATAGGTTATAATCTTCTTGGGGGGCCTTATATTCCATAACTTTGCTAATATCGAGGAAGCCTGTGGTGCAATATATCAGAGATCTGACTCAGCTGTGATCGTATTATGTTCGTACCAGATGCTTGGAGAAGCATTTGAGCACGCCTTTGATCGGTAGACAAACGCGTGGTGTTTCCTATAACGACTTAGAGGAGCCTCATATGTCTTGTTTTGTTGAGGGAAGGTTATAACTCACTTTCTGCATGCTGGATAGCTTGTAGTATAGCGTTCTTTCTGTATTCGATTTTAGCTCCACACCCAGCAGCACGGAGTGGGTATCAGTCCGGCGTACACTCTCTCACTCGCTGGTTTCCCGACCGCTCTCTCTAAAAATGCTCTGAAACCATTTATCTCCTCTGTCTGGAGGACCTCATCCCCCCCACGAACGTCTGCATACTTCTCTTTCTGCCAGATGCACATAGTTTTAACCAACAGCCGAACTTCTTGCGCAGTGCCATGCCAAAACACCTGGACAATTCGGTCGCGCAAGACATTTCTGGACGGATGTGGCACTTCGACCCATTTCTCAGATGTCTCCCTCAATATGCCTCGCACAAAGCGCGAAGAACGGCCGGACCCAGAGGCCATCGGAGAAGTGTCTGGAGATCTGTGATGGAAGGACCAAAATGTTAAAGGGATTCTCGGGGTTGTATCCCTTTGCGTGGGAATTTTGGAAATTCACATCAGCGTTTCGGAACTCAGCTAATTTTCCGGACATAGAAGTTTCGCGATCCAATTTGAAATGGAGCAAATTGTTAGCTATGCAGCGGACAGGTTATATGTAGCGGGTGCATTGACTGTACTCGAAATTCCCTTAATGAATGAGGGTGGACCTACAGTCCCTATTTATGTGTGGCTATGAATAATCCCACTGCCTACTCGAGTCACAACTCGATGACTAGGCCCCGAGGTGCCTAGCAGGCACTCAGCACCATATGTCATTACCTAGGCATCAGGCCGTAGGCCCACGGTGCCTAATGACTAACACAAATGGAATCGATCCCTCGATAGAGCCAGTCCTAATCAGTGATTGGACATGGCGCAAATGGGAAAAATCTGATACAAAAGGATCTCCGGAGGTTCTTTTGCTAAGACCGCCGATTTGTATGGCTCATTTGAACTAGCCCAATAATTTGACAAAAGTGGTGTTTATTTCGGCAACCAAACAGGCCCTATCCGAAGCTCTTGGTGGGTGGAGTGGCAAATGGAACCCCACGGATAAGGGAGTCTTGTCCCGCTTCGGTGAAGCATGCCAGGATAATGTGTGAGATAATACATACACACACTGGGAGGAAAGATATGCGAGTACGCGACAGCGCCACCTCATTTTCCGCCAGTCACCTGTAAATATGCGATGATTCTGACACTCCAGACCTGGGATACACAAGCCCCCTTTCGACCAATTCCATCTCACACCAAAGCAGCTCTGATGCGAGTCGCAAGAACGGCAGCCAAGGTGTGACGTGATGTACATGGCCCACGCCGCGGGTTGTTTGTGTCTTAATAGCTGTGTTACCATTTGCTGGCTCATTAAGGGACAGATATAATCCTTCTGGTAGAGTGCATTATTCCCTCACTCTTCGTTTAAACCTTGCATTCCTCAAGGGAACCCTTACAAACTTTCCGACCGGTGTGATTCTTGGACACTGCCAACGCAGCACATGCGTGGCACAAATTGTCTGCAGCTGCACAAGCTCTTCCAGCCAAGTAGTCTGGTATTAACTCACGAAGTGGGCAAAACAAAAGATTTACTAAAAGCGGGAGGGCTTTAGGTTATTATTGGGAATTGATCCGTGGCGATAGGTGGAAACTGCCAAGAACGGGCGATGATGACTGCAGCGAGACACTAACTTATAGGATACACAGCTGCCATGAACACTGGCATTTCTTTTCTCCAGAAATCAATATGAAACACTAAGCAAGCCTCAACATACATATTCCAAGTCAATCGCTGGAAAATCTACCTCCGAAATCAACACATTCTCAATTTACAACGTCAGCCAGAAAAACACCCACAATGGCAGCCAGATATCGCGTCCACAACTTCATCAGAATCCTCCAGCTCTTGTTCACCGCCTGCGTCGGCGGACTCGGTGGTTTCTCCATCTGGTCCTATCTCAATTTGAGCGGCCTCATAATGGACGACGGAGTCATCCCACTAATCGGTTGCGGAGTTAGCTGTTTCGCGGTAAGTCCTCCATCCTTCGTACTTTCCAACCCTCCTATTCATTCTCCCTTTGTCCTTTCCCAATTTGCCCCTCACTATCTTCATCCTTTTCCATCCTCCTCTCTTTCCTGTATGATCAGCACTGTGTCAAATCAAAATTCTCGCACAGCTAACTCGATACAAATAGGCTCTCTGGGCGTTCTCCGCCGCCTTTAGCCCGAACCCCCATCACCACTTCAGCGTGGCGGTGCTGTTCCTTGCCGGCCTCATCACGACAGCTTATGGAAGCTTAGAGGTGGCGGGCTGGTTTTGCGGTGATTTTAATTGTGATGAGACTGCTTTAGTACTGGGTGGTATACAGGGATTATAACCGCAGCATTTGATGGAGTTTTGTTGTGAGTTTGATTTTAGCAGAAACACTCATCTGTGTTATGTATTGACTTAGCATATAGTCTCTTGTTTCTTGCAACTTGCAATATTTGCGTTCGTCGCCCTAAGTCGCTCCCGAGGTATGAGAATCACGAGCTAGGTGAGAGGCGTGGGAAGGTCGATAGGGGCGAAAGGCAGGGTGAAACGCCAAACGAGAGAATGGCTAAGTTGAACTCGGCAACCAAGCTTGCGGAGAATTATGGACATAAATAACGGTGCGGCTCGCGCAAGTAATACGATCAGCGGCCTTGAGGCACAGACGATGAGTGGTGTAGAGCGTTATGTATAAAGTAACTTTCAGTGTGATGGTTTCCAAATTCGTTTGGAAATTGATTTCCAGTTAACCACATACTGCCGCGACTATATTTTAAACAGGAAAAGATAGGCGAGAATCGGACTACGATTATTACCAGCTGTATAGAATTCGCAAATGCGTATCGTTGAGGGAGTACAAGTTGAATCATACCAGAACCTTCCTTAATCTTAAGGGACCTGTCGTTTCCCTTGAATGACGAATTACAGGAAATCTGGTCAGGAATTTTAGGAAAATTTTTGTGTTGCTTAACTAGCTATGTAATCACAAAAGGCTTCGATAAGACGCAACTTAATAATGACTATTATGAATGATACAAAATTACAAGAATTTTGGAATACATCCCAGCGCTAAAATGGGTGGTTTTGAGAAATGGCGCTGTGAGCGGGGGTTTGACTGATGCATTTCGGTGTGCAGTGCTGCACCTTCGGTCCCCAGAACTGTTTACTTAGGAGACAGACAGGGATGCTCGGTGTAGAATCGGGGCTGCATTGCATTTACGCTGCATACATGACAGCCTCACATTTTGTGCACGTTGTGCTGCATCATCTTTAGAGAAGTTTGACGGGGGGTATCGTGTGGGGGTTGCCCACCATTTGTTGAGGAAGCAAGGAGCAGAAGGAAGAAGCCGACGCTCTCGTGTTGAAGTTACAGCATGTACGCAATTATTGGGAGTAATTGCCAGTCTATTCTCTCTATTCTTGAGTATATTTCTATCTATAGACACACAACTTTCTTCAATATTGGTGACGCTACGATACCTTAGCTGCTGCTCTCAGAGTAGATAGTCATGGTCAGAATAAAAAAGCCCTGGAGGTTGTTGCGTATTGGTGGCTCCGTCGATCAACAAAGTGCACCTGATCCCTCCTCGACTGGGCCATCTGCTCTCTTATCGCAAAACTTGTCCAACATTTCTGTCACTGCTGAGGAACTGGTAAAATATCTAGGAGAAGACATTGAGCTTTTCGACATAGAGAGCGTAAGCGAAGTCGATCATGAACGACTCCAAGAGCTAAAGGCTTTGGGCGAACGGTGGGAAAGTTCGAGAATTGATAGTAGAGCACCAGGAGTGAGAGAATGGAGAACGGATTCCAAGACAGCTCAGCTGGTTCAAATCGCGTGCCATGCTTCAAATGCCATCCGTCCGAGACCTTCAGCGGCGCCGGCAAAGCCTTTGGGAACAGATGAGTTTAAGAAAATTGGAAGCATTAATTCTGGTCTTTCGGGGATGGTAAAAAAGGTGATCTCGCTGTACTATTATGGTACTGCAGGGGGAGGTGTAGTGGCGGTATGTGTGAGGGCTGGAGGCAGATGGGGTGACTGGGTTATTAATGGCGGGTTCATGATGTCGGACGTGGAGGGCTTCATTGTAAGTTGGATTAAAGCAAATTTTCCCAATTCATTTGATGGTATGGTACTGGCACAGCTGGGTGAAATGCTGATTTCGTGATATAGGATGTAGCAAACCCTGCTCTTCACAACACGATAGGATCCGGCGATCCAAGCACGCAGTCTAATCACGAATCCCTTCAGGCCCACCAGGGTTTCCTTACCGCTGCCCGCGAATCTGCAGCTGATGTGGCGAGTGCCCTTAGAAAGGCTCTCAATAATCTTGATAATAATACACGTTACCCTATAACGCGCATCTTATTTGCAGGACACTCGGCTGGAGGAGCGGTGACAAGTCTGTTGTTTGCGCATTTTCTCAGCCATGCACTGGCATGTGAGTATTCCCATAGATATCTACCGCAAATAGTTTTAAAAATGATGGAGGGACCTCCAACTGATAGATATCTGCGTGTAGATCCTTTTCTCAACCCAGCAAACGTATCTCTCAGTCTCATTACCTTTGGCTCACCCCCAATTCTTTCCCAGAATATCAACCTACAACTCGAGGCCCGCTTTAGCCCATCTAGTATTTTTCTCGCCTTTGTTATAGAAGGCGATCCGGTCCTAAAACTTGATATGAACTACATGAAGTTTCTAGCTGATTGTCTCCGCCTGACGAGCACGTTTATTGGTAACCAAGCACAGGATGAAACTCCTCCGCCACCTCTAATGCTGCCTCTCACACTCTACGGCATTGGGGACGTTATTGTCTTCCCAAATAAGAGGGAAGAAAGAGATGGAAGGGACGTGAGGATGCTTACGGCTGAGAAGGACATATTAGGACGGGCTACCTGGGTGAACCTGACCGTGCACTTTATGCATAAGTATCTAGAATTTGTGTCTGTAGCCCCAGGGCTGAAAGTTGAGTTGACATGATTTAGGAAAGTTTGTTTTCTCTCTCTATCGGGCTAGAGTAAATGACTGTGATGCACTTCTCAACTTATTTGAAATTCTGTCAACTGGACGAGGAAGAGTGACTTTGTGTGAATTTGACTAATCGTAAGGCTTTGTCAGCCGACCTTCAGTCTTTCCAAGTGCCGCTTCGCTTACTTGTAAGGTGCAGCAACTCGCAAAATTTTCACCAACTCGCAAAATATCATAAAATAGGAACATATAGCCAAAACTATTGGTCCAACTAGCTAGATCTAAGAAGTTAAATTAATTTAATGTGCAGGAGCTCGACGCCGAGATTTTGTAGATATCAAAGAGGCCAATTCTGCTGCCCTAGCCTGTTTTTGGGCCAGTTTTTCAGCCTTCTTGGCTTCCCTTTCCTTTTTGCGCTTTGCAACTCCTTCCCTGTACTCTCTCTTTTTTTCGAAGTAATTCAGCTTTCTTGGCTTGAATAGCTTCTACTCTAGCTTCCTCTTCCAGGTTCCTAGTCATAGTCCGAAGTCTAGCATCGCCTACTAAAATCGTCCCGTACGGCTGAACAACCCGCTCCCCATTTGGTTGATTTTTGTCTAACTCAGCCTGCCGTTTTTTAAACAACTCCTCAATTGCTAGCTTACCACTCAATAGCATTGTCTTGTGGGCCTTCTCGCGCTTAGAAATAAGCTTACTAGTTGTAGGTGTAAGGGTTAATCCATGTTCAATACTCCAAGCCAGCTTCTTGTCGATATAAGAAGTATAAGCTTTATAAATTCGTGGAGACATTGGCGTAACTGCTCGCTGGAAATCCACCTCAAACCCTAACTCTGACCCTGACCCTGAATCTTCTCTAGCTAAAGACCGTTCTGGAGTGCTAAACTCTTATAGTTTGGCAAGAACTGCAGAAGGGTTAAAAGGATATAAGCCAGATTTCCGCTAAGCGCTGCAAATGATTGTCTTTTTGAATGTAAGATCCCGCATTTTCTGAAAGGAAGCAAGAAAGTCTGACTTCTTATAATCAACTCCACCGTATCGAATTGATTCCTCAAGAAGTTCTTGGTGATAATGCTTAAAAGACTGGAAAACACCAATGTCTAGCGGTTGCAAGATATGTGTTGAATGTGCAGGGAGTAAAAACACAGAGATTTTGACATCAGGTTGATAGCAATAGTCCACGAACTCGATAGTAAGGTGTGATCCATGGCCGTCCATTACAAGCATCCGCCACTTACTATTAGGTGGCCGGGTCTGCAAATCAAAGTGTTTAAGCCATTCCAAACTTAACACATTATTAGTATAGCCTGACTCGCTGACAGCAATTCGTATGCCATCATTTAAACCTTTTGGAAAGTGCTTTTCTTTTAAAACCTTGCCTGCTAGAATCATTATAGGATCTGTAGTCTTGCCTACCCCACTAATTGACTCCATTGACGTGACTATCTCTCGATTATCAGGGTCAGATATGTAAACTTGTTTGTCAGTCCGAGTAAAGACAATTTGGCCTGCTAAACACCCAATCCGGAAGCCAGTTTCGTCAAAATTGTGAAGATTCTCTGGCTTCATTTGAAGCTCCTCATACCGACGCCGGAATTTTTCGAAATGGAGCTCAATATCCTCCCGTTTTTGGGCTGCTTTCCGCTGAGCTGACAAAGGCTTAGTACGGTGGCGCAGACACCCTGTCCTTTTAATGAATCGTGAGGTCTAAGATTTTGAGACTGTCCGTGGAGAGTCAGACGCCCAAAGCAGAGAATTTGCAGCTAGTTCTATGTGCCTACGCTTGCAGGGACGCCCAAGCTCGTGACATCGGTCAATGTACAACAATAGTGCATTTTCCTGCTCAATAGACAGGGCTTTATTGTGCCCACCATTAGACTCCATTGCTGGTCGGCCATGGAATCGGTGGTAAAGCTTGTGGTAGGGCACGTGGTGGTGGTGGGCTGCAACAGAGACATTTTTGAGTGTGCCGTCCTTAATTTCACGAATTGCCTTAGCAATTCGTTGCTCTTCAGGGGTCACCTTCTTAGTACGAATTGGAGGCATCTTCAAATGAATTTAGAGCTTAATTCTAGGTGGTGATTACCATACAAAGCTGGAGACAGTGATATTTTGCGAGTTGGTGAAAATTTTGCGAGTTGCTGCACCTTACAAGTAAGCGAAGCGGCACTTGGAAAGACTGAAGGTCGGCTGACAAAGCCTTACGATTAGGGCGCTTTGGGAAAGCGCGATAAGTGCTAGTTGCCATAATCGATTACGGCGCGAATATGACGCGATTTTAATAGGGTGCTTCTTCTACGCATATAATGTTTAGAGCTGAGCATACACGATATCGTATAATCGATTATAGAGTGATTGAGATGTCAGTAAGGATGAGAGTGGACTTACTGCGATAATAGTGTTTTGTTGTGTAAAAGAGATCTTAAATTTAGTTGCGAGATAATCTAAAATAGCCTAGGAGTATTCCAACTTAAGCGACCACCCCACTCATTCGACCACTTTCGCTTATGCCCGACCGTTTAGAACACTACATTTTAACTTAAACATTGCTTAACAAATACAATACAATTAATTCTAAAACTAAGGAATATGCTATGATGGATATAGAATAGAATTAGTTTGAAATTTTATGCGTTTTTATTAGAGCGTTATAGCATACGAACTGCCCGAGTACGAGGAGTGTGCACCAGCACTGATTTTACCGACCGACTAGCACCCTTTTTACTATTACTACTTTTCTCAACTACAACTAGTTCCTTTGCCTTCACTGGAAGCTTAGGCTTTAAAACAGACGTAGATGCTAGTTTTGCAGCCTTTTTAGCTTTAGATGCAGCCTTTTTAGCTGCCTTCTTTGCTTGCTTTGCTGCTTGCTTTTGCGCCTTTTCTTCTGCCTTCCAAGCTTTCTTTTTAGCAGCATGCTCTTAGCGAGCAGCAGCTTGTAATGCACGTTCAGCTTTTAAGGCTTCTTTCTGTACTTTATTAGCAGTAGCCTTAGCTTTTTTATTAGCAATACGCTGCTAATTAGCTTGTTCATCTGCATCTTTCTGTGCTTGAACTGCGCGAGCAGCTTGCAGCTAAGATGGACTTCAAAGTTGAGGCCCTTAATCGTCCTTGCCAAGTAGATTTAACTTGCAACCCTTCTTACGTCTCTTCCGCTTAAGTCTGAGAGCCTCAGTCAACTTAGAGATAATGTGAATGTTAATTGATTGTTGAGCAGTAAGATGAATGTCAGCGTGGAAGATTAAATTTAAAGTTGACTTATAACGGTCACACTAATAAGCTTTATGAACACAACAAATAGAGCGGCAAGTTTGAGGTGTTTTTAGCGTTTCATCTGTAGGAATTGGCTTAGGAGCAGGCTCTAGTTTGTGCAATTTCAACAATACCTTCTTAGGATTATATGGCTAAATCCCAGTCTTTTTGAAGGCGTTTTAAATGTTCTTTTGCGTAAAAGCCTTATTAAAAGCTGCTTGGAATAATAGATAAAAGAAGCGTTTAGTCATTAAGACTATTTCTAAGCTGTTAAACATAAGGTTGTTTAATTGTTTTGTGTATGCAGTTAACAATAGAGAGAATAAGCTAACGTCTAATAGTTGTAATCGATAAGTCGAATGGGATGGTATTACAGCCACAATAATTCCATGCTAGTCAGCCTAGTCTAAAAAGGCTATATTTATATGGCTTGAGTGTCCGTCTACAATTAATAAACGTTTACTACAGCCTGCTTTTGCTTTAGTGTGTGGATTAAAGATTTTTTGCAACTACTACAAGCCCAAGCTGTTGCATGTCCATCTATTATCTGATGCTGCAAAGTAAACCTCGTCTGAATCATCTACTTCCTCAACCTAAGTGTCTTAAAGATCGTGTGATTCGCCTTTATAGATAAGACTAATAGGAATCTTCGTTCTATCTGCACAAATACATGCTAGCAAGGTAACAAACTCGCAATTGCTGTTTGTAAGTGCAAACTGTATCCGACCAGCCCGAATAGCTTTAAGAGACATTATATGTTGCGTCCGGTTTGTTATCCTAATAATAAAGCCCTTTTCATCTTAATTGTACATGTTCTTAGGTGGAATGTTGTATTTTTTGATTGCATAGTCCAACTATCTTAATATTAGTAATAGAAACTCAATAAGAATTCTAAGAACACTTACTTGATTATAGAATCGTGTAAAAAGTGGTATATTTTCAGCTTTGACTCAAGCACTATTAATTGTTTGAAGATAGTCGGCGTGGAGCTCTATCCGGTGTTAAGCCTGAAACATTGCGACCTAGTTCTTATTGATTGTATGTCCACATACTTCTTCTGCAACATTATGGACTAACTGACTTGTAGGTGGGATATTCCGCTCTGTAAATCGATTGATCCAGCCGATAACAACTCGTTCCTAAGCACTTGTAAGGCATTGTTGTGATTCAGACAAATAGTCCGACCGTGATCGTTGGGTGCCATTGAAGTGTCTAGATAATGTCGTCCGATTAACTTTATACTTCTCTGCTACGCTTAAAAAATTCGGCTTGGTCTGTTTGCTCAATTCGGCTAAGGCCTTGGCCATATCATCGTTGTTGGTTGAGTTAGGCATGGTTGAAGTGGTTTAAGGGGTCGTCAAAATCACCGAAGAAAAAGTGGTCGAATGAGTGGGGTGGTCGCTTAAGTTGGAATACTCTTATATTTCGCTAATCGATTCTACTACAATAACAAATATTATTTTTGTTGTTGCAACAATATCAATCAAACTACAATAGCAACAACGACATTTACTTATTGTCTTTATAGCAACAGCTCTATTACTCCCTAATCGAATCTATTTACTTTATTAGGCTTAAATCTAAGTGGCGCATCCTTAGTCGCATAGTAAGTTGGGTAGTTTGAGGGATTTATCGAACCTACCATGTTGGAGGTTTCAACCTACCCTCCAAACTACATCCTGCTAGCATACTCCCCTAACACTATGCCCGCCCAGCTGGGCGTCCAGTTGGGCTCGCTTAGCATACTTCCCCTAGTAGGTGGCCCGTGCCCCAACTGGACGCCCAACTGGGCTTTTAGGGTTGGCCCCCTCACGCCATAGCTGCAGTTGAGAAGCTGAAACTTAGTTATATAATAATCCTGCACGTAGCGACACTATCCCCGTCGCGTGCACGTAAAATTTCCTACTAGAAGTAGATCTATTGGGCTAGTTGATCGCCGTCGCATTTTGATGGGGCTGTAGACCTTAAAACCCTAGATTCTAGGCACAAACTTACCAAGCGACCACTGCGCAATTCTTTAGGGCACACCTACCTACCTAGTAGTAGTCTCCTAGAAATACGCTGTATTAGAGTTTTTTTTTGGGCGGGGGGTGGCCTATGCATGTCCCAACGGAATTACAGCGTAATAGGGTTTGAGCCCTACTCCTACAAACCCCGTACGGAGCTGTAGAGAGCACTACTATGCATCTAATTCTCCAGTTAGCAGCATGGCCCAACCCATCCCCCAAGCGTGGAGCCATTTGGTCGCATTAAACGTCGAGTACGGCGTGTTGATTTGCATCAGTGAAGTAGTAGTTTAGAAAGCAGTAGGGAAAGTAGTAGTAGGGAAAGCAGTAGTCCGGAAAGCAGTAGCCAGGAAAGCAGTAGTTCGGAAAGCAGTAGTAGGGAAAGCAGTAGTTCGGAAAGTAGTAGCCAGGAAAGCAGTAGTTCGGAAAGCAGTGGCTGGGAAAGTAGTAGTTAGGAAAGCAGTAGTTCGAAAAGCAGTAGCCAGGAAAGCAGTGGTCCGGAAAGCAGTGGCCAGTAGGGAAAGCAGTAGTCCAGAAAGCAGTAGTCCGGAAAGCAGTGGCCAGTAGGGAAAGCAGTAGTCCAGAAAGCAGTGGCCAGTAGGGAAAGCAGTAGTCCGGAAAGCAGTGGTCCAGAAAGCAGTAGGTGCGCGGGAAAAAGAGAGGTAAGCGAACTGTAAGACCGGATTCGCCAATCTCTCGGATTCGCGAATCCGTGTGTACTGTACCAACGAATTGGCCAATTTCGCCCGATTGGCCAATTCACCCACAAATTGGCCAATTCGACGATTTTTCGTGAAA
>Ga0335074_10003978_pt1 | contig 20346 bp, 18 predicted proteins | sample Lox_Sample_23_FD_206715 | JGI IMG/M metagenome (GOLD analysis project Ga0335074, IMG submission 206715) | Soil microbial communities from Loxahatchee National Wildlife Refuge, Florida, United States - Lox_Sample_2.3 | ecosystem: Environmental > Terrestrial > Soil > Wetlands | place: USA... | reverse complement strand
CTGCTCGCGGTCCTGTTCCTCTCGCGACCCCTCGGGGCGCTCCTGCGCCGGTGGCGTCCCGACCTGCCGACCGTCGTCGCCCGGGACTACGCGGGCACGACTGCCGTACTGGGAGTGACCGTGGTCATCGCTGTCCTCGGCGTGACCCACCGCGGCGCGATCGAGGCCTCCCAGCGGGCCACGCAGGACGCGATCGCGCGCGCCCAGGCCTGGATCGGCGATCGGGCGCCCGACCAGTTTCGTCGCAACCTCCAGGTCGTCAGTCTGCTCGTGATCCAGCCGGGCACGATCTACCGTGCGTGCGTGCCGAACGCCGCCGGCACACAGAGCTACTGCGTGATCGTCAACCGTGACCTCCCGTTTGCGCGCAGCGTGACCTTCTCGGGGTACGAGCCGAACTCCGTGCTCGGCGCCGGGACGGAATAACCACTTGCGCGACCGGGACGTCCGGCGCACGGTCCTGGTCGCCAGCATCGTCGGCTCGGGCATCGTGTTCCTCGACACGACGATCATCAACGTCGCGCTCCCCGCGATCCGCGCGAGCCTGCACGGGAGCCTGGCCGATCAGCAGTGGGTAGTCGAGGCGTACCTGCTGACGCTGTCCTCGCTCGTCCTACTCGGCGGATCGCTCGGGGACGTGCTGGGCCGGCGCAGCGTGTTCAGGGCCGGGCTGCTCTGGTTCGGAGCGTGCTCGCTCGCGTGCGCGCTCGCGTCAAGCGCCCCGGTTCTGATCGCCGCCCGCGCGCTTCAGGGAATCGGCGGGGCCCTCCTCGTGCCGAGCACGCTGGCGCTGATCGTCGATCACTTCGAATCCGACGAGCGCGCGGCCGCGATCGGGACCTGGACGGCGTGGTCCGGCGCGGCTGCGGTGATCGGGCCGCTGGGGGGTGGGGTGCTCGTCCAGGTTGCATCGTGGCGGTGGATCTTCGTCATCAACGTGATCCCGGTGCTCGCCACGGTGGCGCTGCTGGGCCGTCTCGATCCTGACCAGCGGACCGCCCGGCGCGTCGACTGGGTCGGCGGTCTTCTGTGCGTGCTCGGTCTCGCCGGCCCCGTGTTCGGCCTGATCGAACAGCCGAGCTACGGCTTCGGCGATCCACGCGTCGCGGTGCCGATCCTCGCCGGTCTGCTCCTGTTCGCGGCGTTCCTGGCCTGGGAGCGGCGCGCGCCCGAGCCGATGCTGCCTCTCCAGCTGTTCGCGGTGCGGAACTTCGCGGTCGGGAACCTGACCACGCTCGCCATGTACGGCGGCCTCGGTGTGTCCACGTTCTTCGTAGTGGTCTTCCTCCAGCAGGTCGGCGGCTACACGCCGATCGCGGCCGGCCTCGCGCTGCTGCCAATCACGCTGCTGCTGTTCACGCTCTCGCGGCCGTTCAGTTCGCTGGCCGACCGGCTCGGGCCGCGCCTGTTCATGACCGCAGGCCCGATCGTCGCCGGCGCGGGGCTGTTGCTCTACGCCCGCGCCGGCGTCCATCCGAGCTATCCGACCGTAGTCCTGCCCGCGGTGGTCGTGTTCGGGCTGGGGCTCGCCGCCACGGTCGCGCCGCTCACGGCCACCGTGCTCGGGTCGGTGCCGGCGGGCCGTTCGGGGCTGGCCAGCGGCACCAACAACGCCGTGTCCCGGCTCGCCAGCCTGCTCGCGATCGCGGCCGTCGGCGCGGCAGTATCGGCCGCCTTCGTCTCGCGTCTGCAGCACGACGTCGCCCACACGCCCGGCGGGCACGCCGTGGTCCAAGCGGCACGCACGCGCCCGCTGGTCACGACCGGGCCGGACGGCGCCCACCCCGCGCTCGTCGACGCTTCGGTGCATGCGTTCCGGATCGGGATGGAGATCGCCGCCGGTCTCGCCGTGCTGGGCGGGCTCATCTCGCTGGTGGGGATCGAAAACCCACGTCCGGGTAGCCTTCCGGCGCCTTGGCAACGTCAGAGCGATACGTAGCCGTCGTCACGGGCGCCTCGAGCGGAATCGGTGAGGCGACCGCGCGGCGATTGGCCCGCGAGCCCGGCACCGAGCTCGTCCTGGTCGCCCGACGCCAGGACCGTCTGGACCAGCTGGCGACCGAGCTCGGCGGCGCCACCGTCGTCGCGGTCGACCTGACCGAGCCCGGCGCTCCGGCCCAGGTGCGCGAGGCGATCGAACGCGAGCACGGCGGCGCGCTCCATCTGCTCGTCAACAACGCCGGCGCGCGCTGGACCGGGTCGTTCGGGGAAACCGGCTGGGAGGTGGTCGAGCGGCATATGAAGATCGACTTCGAGGCGCCCGTCAGGCTCACCGAGGCCGTTCTGCCGCTGATGCGCGCGACCGCGCGGAAGGCAACACACGCGGTGTCGATCGTCAACGTCTCGAGCACGTCCGGGCGCGTGGCCCGGCGCGGTGCCGGCGGGTACTCGGCCGCGAAGTTCGCCCTGGCCGGGTGGAGCGACTCGCTCGCAGCCGAAGAGCGCCCGAACGGCGTTCACGTCGGCTTGGTGCTTCCCGGATACGTCTCGACCGAGGGCTTTCCGCAGGCGGAGCTGCGCGCCCACCCCGTGCTCAGGCGGATCGTCTCGGGCCCCGACGTGATCGCGGACGCGATCGTGGAGTGCGGCCTGCACGGCAAACCCGAGCGTTACGCGCCCCGCGGATATTGGATCGCTGCCGCGGCTCGAATCCTCGCGCCAGGCCTGGTCAGGCGCCTGACTTCCGGCGACACGTTCACGCCTGCGACCGGCGCCGACGAGCCGGGTTAAGCTACGCAGGTGTAGCTAACGACCTCGCAGGGGAGTATCGAGACATGAACACAAGCGTCCGCCGGGTGGCAGTGCTCGGCGGTATCCGAATCCCGTTCGCGCGCCAAAACGGCCCCTACGCGCGGGCCTCCAACCAGGACATGATGACCTCGACGCTCGAGGCCCTGATCTCGAAGTTCTCGCTCGAGGACGAGACGCTGGGCGAGGTGTCCGCGGGCGGCGTGCTCAAGCACAGCCGCGATTTCAACTTGACTCGGGAGTGCGTGCTCGGCACGCGGCTGAACCCACACACGCCCGCCTATGACGTCCAGCAGGCGTGCGGCACCGGGCTCGAGGCGACGATCCTGGTCGCCAACAAGATCGCGCTCGGGCAGGTGGACTCAGGGATCGCCGGCGGCTTCGACACCACCTCAGACGCGCCGATCGCGATCAACGAAGATCTCCGCCAGGTGCTCCTCGAGGCCAACCGGGCCAAGAGCACCACCGGACGGCTGACGGCGCTGGCCAAGCTCCGCCCCCAGCAGATCGTCCCCGTGCTGCCGCGCAACGCCGAGCCGCGCACGGGTCTATCGATGGGCGAGCACGCCGCGATCATGGCCACCGACTGGGGCATCACGCGCGAGGAGCAGGACGAGCTGACCGTGGCCAGCCACCGCAACCTCGCGGCGGCCTACGACACAGGCTTCCTGGATGACCTGGTGATCCCGTTCCTGGGCCTCGAGCGCGACCAGAACCTGCGCCCGGACTCGAGCGTCGAGAAGCTGGCCAAGCTGAAGCCCGTGTTCGGCGGGGAGAACGGCACGATGACCGCCGGCAACTCGACCCCGCTGTCGGACGGCGCCTCGTCGGTTCTGCTCGCGTCCGAGGAATGGGCGGCTGCGCACGACCTGCCCGTCCAGGCCTACATCACCGACGCCCAGACCGCCGCCGTCGATCACGTGCACGCGCGCGAGGGTCTGCTCATGGCCCCCACCTACGCGGTGCCCAAGCTGCTCGAGCGGGGCAACCTCACCCTCCAGGACTTCGACTACTACGAGATCCACGAGGCGTTCGCGGCCCAGGTGCTGTGCACGCTGAAGGCCTGGGAGGACCCCGTCTACTGTCGCGAACGGCTCGGCCTCGACGCTCCGCTCGGGTCGATCGACCGCGACAAGCTGAACACCCACGGCGGCTCACTGGCCGCCGGCCATCCATTCGGCGCCACCGGCGGGCGGATCGTCGCCGGCCTGGCCAAGGCACTCGCCGAGAAGGGCTCGAACAGCCGGGGCCTGATCTCGATCTGCGCCGCCGGTGGACTCGGCGTCACCGCGATCATGGAGGCAGCATGAGCGACCGCTATCAGCAACTGGTGAACACCCCGATCGGCAAGATCGTCTCCAAGCAGATTGGCCTGCCGTCCCCGGTCAAGCTCGAACGCCACGAGCCCGGTCAACCCGTCGTCACCGGCCCCGTGCTGCTCGGGGCGGCGCCGAGCGGCCGGCTCTCGGGCTCGATCGCGCAAGTGCTCAAGGCAATCGACGCCGAGGTGCACACCCCACTCGAGCAGGACGTGCGCACGGCGGCGGCCGACGCCGGCATCGAGGCGCGCGTGTGGAACGCCGAGGCGGCCCCCGAGGACGAGACCTTCAAGGCGCTCGTGTTCGACGCCACCGGGATCGCCGACTCGACCCAGCTGCACGAGGCGTGGGCGTTCCTGCATCCCACGATCAGGCGGGTCCGGCGCTCGGGGCGGGTGCTCGTGCTCGGCACACCCCCGGACGACTGCCGCAACCCGCGCCAGGCGACCGCTCAGCAGGCCCTCGAGGGATTCGTGCGGTCGGCCGGCAAGGAGGTCCGTCGCGGCGCCACCGCGCAGCTCATCTACGTTGGAAAGAAGGCCGAGGACCAGATCGAGTCGACGCTGCGCTTCTACCTCTCGCCCAAGTCGGCCTACGTCTCCGGGCAGGTGGTCCGGATCGGCGCGAGTGCGCTGAGCGCCGAGGGCATCGACTGGGAGCGACCGCTGGCCGGCAAGTACGCCCTGGTCACTGGCGCGTCGCGCGGCATCGGCCGGGCGATCGCGAAGGTGCTCGCGCGTGACGGCGCGCACGTGATCGGCCTCGACGTGCCCGCGCTCGAGCACGAGCTCGAGCAGACGATCGGCGAGCTCGGCGGTTCGACGCTCGTGCTCGACATCACCGACGACGACGCACCGGCGAGGATCGTCGACCACCTCGTAGAGCGACACGGCGGGGTCGACGTCGTCGTCCACAACGCCGGCGTGACCCGCGACAAGACGCTCGGCCGGATGCGCGACGAGCAGTGGGACAAGGTCATCGCGATCAACCTGACCGCGCAGGAGCGGATCAACGAGGAGCTTCTCAAGCGCGAGGCGTTCCGCGAGAACGGGCGAATCGTCTGCGTCTCCTCGATGAGCGGGATCGCCGGCAACGCCGGCCAGACCAACTACGCGGCGTCGAAGGCCGGCGTGATCGGGATGGTGCACGCGATGGCGCGCGAGGTCGGCAAGCAACGGCTGACCATCAACGCGGTGGCCCCCGGTTTCATCGAGACCCAGATGACCGCCGCCATGCCGATCGCCACGCGCGAGGCGGGCCGGCGGATGAACAGCCTCGCGCAGGGCGGGCTGCCCGTCGACGTGGCCGAGACGATCGCGTGGTACGCCAGCCCGGGATCGGGCGGCGTCAACGGAACCGTCGTCCGTGTCTGCGGACAGAGCCTCGTAGGTGCGTAGATGCCCCCTCGCGAACTTTCGAACAGCCCCTCGATGCTGCCCCTGTTCGCGCGCGCGGGCGCGGCGATGATCCCGGGCGCCTCGTTGCTGCCCTTTGTAGGCGGTGGCGGCCGGGACGTGCCAGACACCGCGCTCCGGTTGACGGACGTGGCGATCGATCCCCATCGCCTGGCCGCGTATGACCGGGTGTGCGGGTTCTCGCTCAGCGACCTGCTACCGGCGACCTACCCGCACATGCTCGCCTTCCCGCTCCAGCTCTCGCTGATGACCGACCCGAGCTTCCCGTTCCCGGCCATCGGGCTAGTCCACATCCACAACCGGATCACCCAGCACCGCCCGATCCGCTCCTCGGAGAAGCTCCACGTCGAGGTATGGGCCACGCCGCTCCAGGACCATCCGCGCGGTCAGCAGTTCTCGCTGCGCTCGGAGGTGCGCGTGGGGGATGAGCTCGTGTGGGAGGAGGTCTCGACGAACCTGAAGCGCGGCCGCGCGTCGCAGGACGCGACGGCTCCCGGCAGCGAGCTCCCCAGCGCCGAGGAGCTACCGGCGACCGCCACGTGGAGGCTGCCGGGCGACCTCGGCCGCCGCTACGGCTCGGTCTCGGGCGACCTGAACCCGATCCACATGCATCCGCTGAGTGCCCGCCTGTTCGGCTTTCCGTCCGCCATCGCTCACGGAATGTGGACCAAGGCGCGCTGCCTGGCCGCGCTCGAGCCGCGCGTGCCCGACGCGTTCACGGTCGAGGTCGCGTTCAAGAAGCCGATCCTGCTCCCGGGCAAGGTCGAGTTCTGCGAGGAGGAGAGAGCGGAACGGCTCGCCTTCGGAGTTCGCGACCCGCGCAAGGGCAGCTCGCACCTCGACGGGCTCTTGTCCACCGACGACTAAGCGCCGCGGCCCCCCGGTCGATAACCGGGGGCAATGGCCGTTTCGCATCAGACGGTCCGCCTCGGCGCGGGCCGCCATCCCCAGCCGGGACACGTCGTGTGCGTCATGGAGCTCGCCTCGATGCTTGCCGGCGACCGCTTCGGCGATCGCCCGGCGTCTGTGTGTCCCGTCATCGGCTCGCTCCTGCGCACCTACAACGACAACATCGACGACTGCCGGCGCCAGGACCTGTACCGCTTCGCCGCCGACACGGTCGACACTCGGCGCGACTACCGCGTCCAGCGTCGACGCGCCGACGCCGCGCTCGGGTGGGCCGTTGCCCGCTACGGCCGGCGGGGCGGGACTCTCCTCGCGCCCCCCGATCCCGAGGGACCGCGTGACGAAATCGCCTACTACGTGGTGGGCGCGCTCGGCGCTCGCGGACGCTGGTCCGATGACGAGCACGCATCCATGATCGCCCTGCTCGAGGAACTGATCGAGATCGGCAGCCGAGCGCCGCTAGTCGGCTCGCTCGTCGGCGATCTGCTCGAACAGATCGCGCAGCCGGTCGAGCACCGCGGCGGCCACCACGAGTTCGTCCTGGCTGAAGCCCTCCAATGCGGCACGGAACCGCGGCTCGAACCGAGCGCGGCGCTCCTCGACGAGCTCCCGTCCGGTGTCGGTGAGCGAGGTCAGGACCACGCGCCGGTCGCGGTCGGAGCGCTGCCGCTCGACGAGCCCCGCGGCCGCCAGTCCTTCGAGCATCTCGGTGACGCTGGCGGGACTCAGATCGGCGGCACAGGCGAGGTCGCGAACGGACATCTCACTCTCGTCGCGCAGACAGAACAGCAGCCCGTACTGGGCGTCGGTGAGCTCGCCCGGTCGATGGGTCTCCCGCCCGCGCAGCCTTCGCACGGCGGCCATCGCGCGCTTGAACGCTCGCGCAACGTCATCGGGGGCGTCGCCCTGCTCGCCCTCGCCTACCACGTCGCCAAGCGCCGCTAGTCGATTCTGCGCCGCGGAGCTCATGCCGCCATCGCCTCCGCGAGCGCTTCGGTCGATGGCTCGGCCTGCGCTCGCTTAGCCGCCCGGGCGGCGCGCTCGGTGCGCCACAGGATGATGGCCGGCACGATCCCGAGTGCGGCCAGGATCGCCGAGGCCCAGAACGCGGTGCCATAGCCATGGGCAACGGCGCTCAGCGTGTGCGCGTGGGTGAGTGCGCGCGTGAGCACGACGGCCAGCACCGCGGTGCCGATCGAGCCGCCTACCCGCTGGAGCACGTTCAACTGCGGCGTCGCATTCGCCAGCTCGGAGCGGTCGAGTGAAGCGAACGCGGCCGCCATCGTCGGCATGAAGCCGAAGCCGATCCCGATGCCGCGAATGAACATCGCCGTTGACAGCCACAGGATCGAGGTGTGAGCGCCGATCAGTCCAAACGGGATCGTGGCCACCGCGCACAGCGTCACGCCGAACAGCGCCGGCACCCCGCCGCCGATGCGGTCGGTCAGCTTGCCGGCGAGCGGCATGGCCAGGGCGGCTCCCAGACCCTGAGGCGCCGTCAGCAGGCCGGTGTCCACGACGCTCTCGAAGCGGACGTCCTGCCAGTAGAGCGGCAGCAGGATCATTCCGCCGAACAGCGCGGCGGCGAGACAGAACATGGCGATCGAGGCCGAGGAGAACGTGGGCCGGCGGTACAGGCGCAGGTCCAGCAGCGGCTTGGGCACCCGCAGCGCATGCACCGCGAACAGTGCGACGAGCGCGATCCCGGCCAGGCACGGCACGATCACCTTGGTCGACCCGAAGCTCCCGGTGATGCCGACCTCGGCCAGACCGTAGGTGAACAGCGGCAGACCGGTGGCCATCAACAGGAGGCCGCGGACGTCGAGCCGGTCGACCTTCTCCCGCTTCACCGTGGGCAGCATCCGGAGCGCCGTGATGAACCCGATCACGCCGATCGGGACGTTCACGTAGAAGATCCAGCGCCAGCTCGTGTTCTGGATGATCAGTCCGCCCAGCGTGGGGCCGAGGACCGGGGCGAGCATGGCCGGGACCGCGATGACGCTCATCACCCGTCCCATCCGCTTCGGTCCGGCCGCCTCGGCCATGATCAGCTGCGCGACCGGGAGGATCATCCCGCCGCCGACGCCCTGGAGCACGCGGAACAAGATCAGCTCGCTCGAGGAGGTGGCCAGGCCGCACAGCGCCGAGCCGGCGGTGAACAGGACCAGCGAGAGCAGGTATACCTGCTTGGCGCCGAAGCGCCGGGCCGCCCAGCCGCTCACGGGGATGACCGCGGCGAGCGACAGCATGTACCCGGTCACCACCCACTGGATCTCGTCGATCGAAGCGTGAAGCTTGTGGGACAGGGTGGCGAGCGCCACGTTGACGATCGTGGTGTCGAGGATCGACATGATCGATCCGATCACAACGACGGCGCTGACGCGCCACACGTGGGCGCTGATGGTGTCCTGCTCGTCGGTCATGGAGATTCCTTGTCGAGGGTCACCGCATGTATCGGCAGATCCATTCGGTACCTAAAGATTAGGATCCGAACGATCCTGCGTCAAGGGCTGCCTCAAATCCCGCACCAGACCGGTAAACGCCGATCGCCCCCCGCCGTCTATCTTCAGGTGCAGTGACCACTTTTGCCGACCTCGGCCTTGCCCCGGACATTCTCGAAGCCGTTCACGACGTCGGCTACGAGTCGCCCAGCCCGATTCAGGAGGAGGCGATCCCGCCGCTGCTCAAGGGGCTCGACGTGATCGGCCAGGCACAGACCGGCTCGGGCAAGACCGCGGCGTTCGGATTGCCGATGCTCCAGTACGTCAATCCCGCCGACCACGAGGTGCAGGGCCTGGTGCTGACGCCGACGCGGGAGCTGTGCATACAGGTGACCCAGGCGCTGCGCGCCTACGGCCGGCGCAAGGGCGTGGACGTGGTGGCCGTGTTCGGCGGCGCGCCGATCCGCTCGCAGGCCGCGCAGCTGCGCGCCGGCGGGCACGTCGTGGTGGGGACCGTGGGCCGGATCAAGGACCTGATATCGCGTCACATGCTGCTGCTCCACGGAACCCGCTTCGTAGTGCTCGACGAGGCCGACGAGATGCTCGACCTCGGCTTCCTCGAGGACGTCGAGAAGATCCTCGCCCTCACTCCTTCGAGCCGCCAGACGGCGCTGTTCTCGGCCACCATGCCGCCGGAGATCAGGCGCCTGGCCGACCAGTACCTGTATGACCCGGTGACGGTGAAGGTGCAGGCCGCGACGCTGACCGTCGAGACCGTCGAGCAGTTCTATCTCGAGGTGCGTTCGCGGGAGAAGCCCGATGAGCTGGTCGAGGTGCTGCGGGCCGAGCATCCCGAGCAGGCGATCGTGTTCGTGCGCACCAAGGTCCGCACCGAGCAGCTGTATCGAACGCTGCGCGATCGCGGGATGAACGTCAAGGCGCTGCACGGGGACATGACCCAGGGCGCTCGCGACGGCGTGATGATCTCGTTCAAGGACGGCCGGCTCCCGCTGCTCGTCGCCACCGACGTGGCCGCTCGCGGACTCGACATCTCGGGTGTCTCGCACGTGATCAACTACGACATCCCGACCTCCCCGGACGTGTACGTGCACCGGATCGGCCGGACCGGACGGGTCGGCCGCAGCGGCCGGGCGATCACCTTCGTCGAGCCCCAGCAGCGTCGCGAGCTGCGCGCGATCGAGAACCACGCCGGCGTGACGCTGGCGCCCTGGGTCGAGGACGCTCACGTGGCGCCGACCGCCGTCACGGCCAAGCCGCGTCGTCACTCCAAGCCGCACGTGTCGGGTGACGGCGACGGCCCGGCGCGCAAGCTGATCGTCTCGATGGGGCGGGCGGCCGGACTCGAGCCGTCGGACATCATCCACGCGATCACCGCCGCCACCGGCCTGGACGGTGAGTCGGTCCGCAACGTGCGCGTGCTCGAGCGGTTCACGCTCCTCGAGGTCCCGGAGAAGGAAGCCGAGCGGGTGGTCGAGGAGGTCAGCGGGACCGAGGTGTGCGGCCAGCCGGTCAGGCTCGAGCCCGCCGCGAGCTAGCCCGATCGCCCCGGCGGCGCCGTAGCCGTCAGGTCTCTGTCAGCTCAACGTTTACACGCCGCGACTCGCGCGCGCGTCAAGTGTTCCTGGGATGGCACGCAAACCGGTCGTTAGGCCGGTAACCAACCAGCCCGGAGGTATGGATTTGCGTCTCAGATCGCTCGTCCGCCGGCGTCCCTCGGCGCCACTCATCGTCTCGTTCGCGGCCCTGTTCGTCGCCCTCGGTGGAGTCGGCTACGCTGCCACGCAGCTCCCGCCGAACAGCGTCGGGAACGCGCAGCTCCAGAACGGCAGCGTCGGCAACTGGAAGCTCAAGTCAAACGCCGTCGGCGCGCGCAAGATCATCAACGCGTCGGTCGGGGCCAAGGAGGTCACCCCGAGCCAGGTGCAGCTGAGGTTGGCGTCGGGCTGCTCGAGCGGCGCGATCAGCGCCGTGGCGCAGTCGGGGAACGTGACGTGCACGCCGACGCTGCCCAACGAGCTCGGGACAAGCGCGGCCGCGGTGACGCTCGCGCCCAGCGGAAGCACGGTGACGACCAAGGCCCTGAGCGGCGGCTCGTCCTATCTGGTGCTCGCCTATCCGCACGTGGTGATCAATGGCACGGCCGGCCAGCACGTCGAGGTCGACTGTGGCCTGTCGGTGCCGGCCCCAAGTGCGGCCAATGCCTTGACGACCTCGGTCAGCAGCACGCTCGCCGTCGACCTTGGGTCGAGCTCGCAGTCCGACGCCGGGACGATCCCGCTCGTCCTGCCGGTGGCCGCGGTTTCGGGCACCTCTGCTTCGAGCGGGCAGACGGCCGCCGTCGGCTGTACCTACACCGCCACGCCGAGCACGCCCGCGCCCACCGTAGCGGTGGACAGCACGCTCAACGCGATCCAGACCGCGTCCAACAGCTGAGCTTCCTTGAGGGGAAGGCGGCCGGCCCCGGGGGGCGGGGGCCGGCCGCGGCGGCGCGGTTGCCTCAGTACGCTGCCTGCATGTCAATCGCGAAAATGAACACCAGCCAAGGCACGATCACCCTCGAGCTGTTCGACGAGGACGCGCCCGAGACGGTCGCCAACTTCCGCAAGCTGGCCGCCGACAACTTCTACGACGGGATCATCTTCCACCGGGTGATCCCCGACTTCATGATCCAGGGCGGCTGCCCCGAGGGCACCGGGACAGGCGGTCCCGGCTACACGTTCAAGGACGAGATCAACCAGCACAAGGTGGTCCGCGGCGCGCTGGCCATGGCCAACGCCGGACCCAACACGAACGGATCGCAGTTCTTCATCGTCACCACCCAGAGCGCGCCCTGGCTCGACGGCAAGCACACCGTGTTCGGCCAGGTGACCGACGGGATGGATGCGGTCGACGCGATCGAGGGCACCCCGACCGGCGCCGGCGATCGCCCCGTCGATCCGCCCGTGATCGAGTCGATCGACCTCGAGGACGAGTAGCCAGAATTGTCGGCGGCGCCTCGCGGCGGCGCCTTAGCCCGAGTAGTTGTTGTACACGCTCGTGCCGAACACGGCGAGGCTGGTCGCACCCGCGTAGCCGAGCGTGTGCAGCCCGAACAGCTTCTCGATCGACGCGAGCAGCGAGAAGTGGTTGAAGTAATCGATCACGTCCGTGCTGTTCGCCTTGATGTAGGGCGAGATCAAGAGCAGGCCGACCTGACCGCCGCCGCCGGTCGGGGTGGTCTCGCCCCCGAGACCGGTCGTTGGCGTGGTGCTCGTCGTGGTGGACGTCGAGCCTGTAGTTGAGGTTGACCCCGTGGTCGACGTCGTGCCCGCCGTGCTCGTCGTCGTCGTGTCCGTCGTTGCCGTGGTCGTGGTCGTGTCCGTCGTGGTCGTGTCCGTCGTGGTGTCCGTCCCGGTCGTCGTCGTATCCGTGGCGGTCGTCGTCGTGCCGACCCCCATCGCCGCCGGTGGCACCGGCGGCGGCGCGGTCAGGTTGCGCAGGTTCGGATAGGACGACGGTCCACAGCACGCGCTCGAGTCGGCGTCGGCACCGGTCTGGGGAGCCTGGTCGAACGTGATCGCGATCAAGCCGTCGTCCTTGTAGGCGGCCGAGTGCTTGATCTCCGGGATCACCGACTTCAGGAAGCGATCGGCACCGGCTAGACCGGGGCGGTCGTGCGCCTTGCATGGCGCCTCGCTGCCGTCCTCGCACGGCGTCGGGACGATGTAGGAGAGCGACGGCGTCGTGTCCTCGCTCTTCAGATCGGTCGTGAGCTGTCCGAGCCCGACCTCGTGGCTCTTGCACGCGCCGTCACCGGTCAGCGAGCGGAAGTACACGAACGGGTTGCGCCACGCGAGGTACGTGCTGCTCGTGCGAGCGATCTGCGCCTCCTTGCTGCCGACCTTCGGCACCTTGCACGCGTTCGTCGAGGTCGTGCTCACCCCCTGGAAGTACGCCTTCCAGGTGTCGCCGGCGCTCGTGAGCTGCCCCGCCAGAGTCTTGGTGGCCGTGGGATAGATGCAGCCCGTGCCCAGGATCTGGCTGCGCGGACCCTTGCGGCCGGGTTTTATGCGGGAGAACGTCGGGCAGTCGGAGGCCGTCTGAGCGGTGGGACCCTGGCCGCTGATCAGCGCGATCTCATTGGCCAGCGGTGCTCCCGCCACCGCGTAATAGTTGTAGACCAGCTCCCCCTGCCGACGCAGCGCGCCGCCGATGTACCCGGCGCTCGCGCCGGTGGCGAAGGACTTGCTGAAGCCGCGGTCTGAGAGCACGATCAGGAACACGTGCTTGACGGGTGGAAGGCCCCCGTAACCGGTCGATGAAGTCGTCGTCCCGGTGTCGCTGCCGCCCGCCGAGGTCGGCGATGTGCTCGGTGAGGCGGATGCGTCTGCCACGGCCCCAGAGCCAGCCGCAGCACCGCCACCGCCGCCCGAACCACCACCACCGCCGGCGGACGCGTTCGAGCCGGCCGCGGGCGCCGTAACCACGCTTGGCGTCGAATGGCCCAGGCCGACCACGATCAACGGGGCGCTGGCAAGCGTGGCGACGCTGGTCCCGCCGACGAGCGAGCCGGCGATCACTCCGAAACCGAGCATCCCAATCACTGCGGCAGCCGCCGCACGAGGCCCGGGCATCGCGAACTGCAGACCGCGCCGGGCGGGGCGGCCGTCAAACGAATCGGCCACCGGGGTCCCGGGCGGCAGGGTCGGCTCGGGGTGGGCGGGACTCCTTTCAAAGACGGCACCGATCAGCCCCGCGACCTGCGCGGGAAGGGGTCCGCGCCGAGCTCCGCACTCGACGCAGTAGCGCTGATCGTGGGCCAACCGCGCCTCGCACTCCGCGCATCGGTCGGCGGCGGACGACGCGGTCGGAGCGGCGGTCTCGGTGCTCATCGGCGGCCGCTCAGTGTCGCCGCCATTACAGTGAAAGTTGTGAACATCTCATGTCCCAAGCCGCGGCCGGTCGGGTCACGGTCTCGCTCCTTCTTGGTCACACCTTGTTCACAACTCGGCCCCGACCGCGCCGGATACTTGGCGCGGGGAGTGCTGCGTCGCGCCCTTACTTAGAACACAGTAATACGGAGACCAGGCGTTGGCGACTAATCAGGAGAATCGCGAGGACGACTCGAGACCCGATGCGCCGACGCGCGAGCTGACCGCCGTCCCAGGGGCCGCCTCGGGCGACCGGTGCGGCAACTGTGGAGCACCCCTCGCGCACGACCAGCGCTACTGCGTCCAGTGCGGCGAGCGCCGCGGCGGATCGACCCTTCCGCAGGGTCAACCGGCGACCGAGGTGCGCTCGACCCGGGTCCGGTCAAGCCGCGCTGCGCGCCCGCCGCGAATGTCGTCCGGCGCGACGCTGGTGTCCGGGGTGGGCGTGCTGCTGCTGGCGATCGGGCTCGGCTTCCTCATCGGGCATGCCGGAAAGACCACCGCGACGCCAAAGAGTGCCGCCGCCCCCGAAGTGATCACGGTGCAGGGCGGCGGTGGCACAGGCACACAGGCAGCGACGACGGCGTCGACCCCGACGAGCACTCCCAAGCACGTCAACAGCGCCAGCCTCACCAAGAAGGCCCAGGCGAAGCTGAAGGCCACAACGGCGTCCAAGGCGGTCCAGCAGAAGGCCACCCAGGCGGCCGGCAAGGTGCTCGGCAACTCGAACAACCTGGCGCCGCCCACTTCGACCACCGGCAGCAAGTGCACCAACAGCCAAGCCGGGTGCCAGAACGGGAAGTTCACCGGGAACTTCTTCGGCGGCGGCTGAGAGGAGCTTGTCGATGCGACTACCCGGACGGGGAAAGCCCGAACAGCCTCAATCGGCCGCCTCGACCGCGTCGGCCAGCAGCGCCGCCCCTCCGACCGAGGCTCCGGCGGCCGGACCGACCGAGAGCCAGGTGATCGACCTCGAGCGACGGCGCGACGTCCTCAAGGCGCGCGTGGCCGAGCTGCAGTGGGACCTCGGCGGTCTGGCATATGAGATGGCGATTCGCGACCGGATCCGCGTCGATGTGCTGATCAAGCGCGCCGCCCTACTCCAGGACGCCGACTCGGAGCTCGGCGAGATCGAACGGATCCTGCACCTCGAGCACAGCGCCACAGCCGGGGTATGCACGTCGTGCGGAGCGCCGCATAGCACTGGAGCGTCGTTCTGCTGGCAGTGCGGCCAGCCGATCCTCCAGCAGGTCCCGAGCGACTCGATCTTCTCCTGATGAGCCGCCGGCTCCGGCGCTCCGTCTAGCCGAATCGCCCGGCTACGTAATCTCGCGTGCGCGGGTCTTTTGCCCCGCGGAAGATCGTCTCGGTATCGCCGTACTCGATCAGGGTTCCCGTCCGGTCCGCACCGGTCGAGTCGAGGCTGAAGAACGCGGTGCGGTCGGCGACGCGCGCCGCCTGCTGCATGTTGTGGGTGACGATCACGATCGTGAACCGGCTCTTGAGGTTGTGCATCAGGGCCTCGATGGCCGCCGTCGACACGGGATCGAGCGCGGACGCCGGCTCGTCGAGGAGCAGTACGTCGGGCTCGATCGCGATCGCCCGCGCGATGCACAAACGCTGCTGCTGACCACCGGACAGGCCGAGTGCACTGTCCTTCAGGCGATCCTTGACCTCCTCCCACAACGCGGCCTGGCGCAACGCCTCCTCCACCCGTTCGTCGAGTTGCCGCTTCATGCCGAGGTTGCGCGCCGCCCAGGCGACGTTGTCGTAGATCGACTTCGGGAACGGGTTGGGCTTCTGGAACACCATCCCGATCCGGCGGCGCACCTCGACCCGGTTGGCCCGGCCGCCGTACACGTCGTGGCCGTGATAGAGAACGTTCCCCTCGAGGCGAAACCCGGGGATCGAGTCGTTCATCCGGTTGAGGCTGCGGATGAAGGTCGACTTCCCGCACCCGGAAGGACCGATCACCGCGGTCACGAGGTGGCGGTAGATCTTCAGCGAGGTGCCTACGAGGGCACGCTTGCTCCCGTAGTACACCGCCATGTCCCGGATGTCGAACACCGCGGGGCGGGACTCGGTCGCCGAGCCGTTGACCTCGGGTCGGATGACCGGAAGCACCGGCTCGGTCCGCAGGCGGACGCGGCCGGCCGGCTGCTCGCCGCGGATGATCTGGCTCGCCGTCCGGCTGTCCCGGTCCCAGTCGGTCATCGGCCCATCTTCGCACGGCTGCGCGCGAGCATCACGCGCGCGCCGATGTTCGCGAGCAGGATGAAGCCCATCAGCACGAGCGCGGCCGCCCAGACCCGATCCACGGCCTGGGCCAGCGGCAGGTCATACGACTGATAGATGAACATCGGGACGCTGGGGACGCCGCCGAACAGGTTGAACGACGTGGCGGTTGGGTTGAAGATCGAGTCGCAGATCAACAGCGGCGCGGTCTCGCCGGCGGCGCGTGCGATCGCCAGAATCGCGCCGGTGACGATCCCTCCGACCGCTGCCGGCAGGATCACCGTGAGCACGGTGCGCCAGCGGTTCACGCCGAGTGCGTCCGCCGCCTCGCGCAGGCTCCCGGGAACGAGCAACAGCACCTCCTGGCTTGCCCGCGCCATCAGCGGGAGCATCACGATTGACAGCGCGACGGCGCCGGCGAAACCCGACTCTTTATGCAGCGGGATGACGATCAGCCCGTAAATGAACAGTCCGACCACGATCGTCGGGATGCCCTGCATCATGTCCAGCGCGAGCTTGAGGATCCGCGCCGTTCGCGACCGGGCGCCGGCGAACTCGGTCAGGTACAGCCCGGTGAGGATCCCCAGCGGCACCGCGATCACCGCTCCCGCCACCGCGATCTCGAGCGTCCCGAGCAGATCGTTGGCGATCCCTCCGCCGGCTAGCCCCTGTGAGTTGTGGACGACGAAGCCGAGGCTGAGGGCCGACGCGCCGCGGCGCGCCACGTCGAACACGACGATGAACAGCACCGCCACCGCGGCCAGCGCCGCGGCCGTCGCGCTGACTCGGACGAGCCGATCGACCACGGTCCGCCGACGCAGGTTGCCCGACGGTGTCAGCGGCGCCGTTGGGTCGAACAGCCCGCTCTCGCCCAGCGTGATCGGGGTCGATGCGCTCATACCACCTTGCCCATCATCGCTGCACTGACGTCGAACCGGCCGGCGATCATGCGGGCCGCCAGGCTCGTGAGCATCGCGATCACCACCAGGACGAGCCCGGCATAGAACATCGCGGCCGTCTGCATGGGATTCACGGGGGACGGGAACTGCGTGGCGATCTCCGCGGGAACCGTCGACGCGGCCTCGAACAGCGACTTGTGGATCTGGGTCACGTCGCCGATCACGAACGAGACGGCGATCGCCTCGCCGAGCGCGCGCCCGAGCCCGAGCACCACGGCGGCGCCGACGCCGGACGCGGTGCTGGGCAGGATGATGCCCCGGATCACCTCCCACCGGGTCGCGCCGAGGGCCTCGGCGCCGTCCTTGAGCTCGGCTGGGATGGTCAGGAACAGATCGCGGCTGAGCGCCGAGATGATCGGCAGGATCATCACGGTCAGGACGATGCCGGCGGTGAATAGGCTGATCCCGGTCGTCGACGGCGGACCGAACAGGGGGATGAACCCGAGCGCGCTGTGCAGACCGGGCTCGAGGTGGTAGATGAACGGGACGAGCACGACCAGGCCCCAGAAGCCGTAGATGATGCTCGGGACCGCCGCGAGCATCTCGACCAGCGGACCGACCACCCCACGCACCCGCCGCGGCGACATCATGCTCAGGTACAGACCGATCGCGATCCCCAGGGGCGTGGCGAGCACCAGCGCGAGCAGCGAGCTGACCGCCGTCCCGTAGATCAGCGCGCCGGCGCCTTCGATGCTGAAGTTCGGCTTCCACGTCGTGTGCACGAGAAACCCGAGGCCGAAGCGGTGAATCGCCGGGCTCGCGTTGTTCGCCAGCTGATAGATGACGTCGGCCAGGGTCAGGACGACCAGCAGGCCAGCCAGCGCACACAGGCCGAACAGGACCCGGTCGCCGACCTTGCCGGCGGCGCGCGGCCGCGAGGCTGTGCGGGTGCGGGAGCCCCGCTGCCCCAGTGTGAGCCTTGCCCTCGAGGACACGGCGCGCAAGCGTAAGGAAAACGCGATCCGAGGGCTCAGTGGGCAGCCCGGCGTTCACAGGTTTTACACAACACGATCACGAATTGGCCACAGTTCCCCAAACCTGCATCGCGATGCTGTGCCCCGCTCGCGAGGGGCGGCCGGCCACGCCGAGCGAAGAAGCAATAGAAGGGTCGGCTCCGCCTGACGGCGGCGCCTTATTGGGATTCCCAAGAGGAAAGGAAGTTCTGCATTGAGGTCCAAGAAATTGGTTGGCCTGACGTGCGTCGCGTTGCTCACTGGCTGTGTTTTCGGCCTGAGCGCCGTCGCCGCGTCCGCCGCCACTCCCACGCTTAACGGCGCTGGATCGACACTGGTCGCCCCGATCGAGGCCGAATGGGCCGCGGTGTGGGACACAGCCAACAAGACCCTGGTCAACTACTCCCCGGTGGGCTCGGGAACCGGAGAGAAGGACATCGCCGCCGGCCTGGTGGACTTCGGCGCCTCTGACGCGCCGCTGTCCGTGTATCCGACCGCCCCGTCTAATCTCGTCCAGATTCCCTGGGCGTTGAGCGCGACCGGCGTCAGCTATCACATCAACGGCCTCAAGCCCAAGAACGCCGATCTGCACCTGACCGGGTCCGTGATCTCCCAGATCTATCTCGGTCAGATCACGAACTGGAACAACAAGCAGATCAAGGCCCTGAACAAGGGCGTCAAGATCCCCAGCAAGCGGATCACGGTGTTCTGGCGCAGCGATGGATCGGGCGACACGTTCGCGTTCACTCGCTACCTGTCGGACATCAGCGGTGCCTTCAACTCGAAGGTCGGCAGCTCGACCAGCGTCACCTTCCCGGTCGGCGTGGGCGAGGACGGCAACCAGGGCATGGCGACGGCCCTCAAGGCCACCAACGGCGGGATCGCCTACATCGCGGTCTCCTACCTGGTGGCAAACAGGCTGCCGGCCGCGGCGATCAAGAACGGCGCCGGCAATTACGTGGTTCCGAACCTCAGCGCCATCGCCGCCGCGGCGTCGGGGATCAGCGTCCCGCCTGGCAACCAGGTGACGATCGTCGACCCGGGCAAGCACCGCAAGAAGGCGTACCCGATCTCGACGTTCACGTACGCGTTCGTCCCGACGAACGCGCCGCAGGGAGCGCTCATCCGGTCGTTCATCGGCTACGCGATCACGCAGGGGCAGGACTTCGGGCCCTCGCTCGACTTCTCCCCGCTGCCGCAGTCAGTGGTCAACGCGGACGAGGCGACCCTCAACCAGATCAACTGACCGTCGGACATAAGCATGTCTCAACGGGCCCGGGCGCGATGCGTCCGGGCCCGTTTGACGTTCGGGCCCGTTTGACGTTCGGGGACCGGCTTCAGCGCAGCCCGACCCCGAGCAGCCGCTCGAGCTCGGCGATGGTGTCGTTGCTCGCCCGGTGATGAACCGTGGCCATGCCCAGCTCCGCCGCTGGGGTCAGGTTGAACGGCAGGTCGTCGACGAACACACACGACGGCGTGTCGATCCCGATCCGCTCGGCGCCCAGCGCGTAGATCTCGGGCGAGGGCTTGCGAATCCCGACGTCGGCCGAGATCACGACACCGTCGAACAGCTCGGCCAGCAGTTCCCGCGGGTACCGTCTCGTTCCCCAGGAGTTCGAGACCAGCCCGGTCCGGACGCCGGCAACACGAGCCCGGCGAACCGCGTCGATCATCTCCTCGTCGAGCGCCGAGCCGGCGAACAGCCGGTCGATCAGGTCCGGCGCGGCGACGCCAAGGTGAGCGGCGAACCTCGGCTCGAACTCGGCCTCGTCGACCGCTCCGGTCTCGAGCCCGATCAGCAGCTCGCGACACTCGCGGTCGTGGCGGAAGCGCTTCCGGACCGCGTCGGGCTCGAGCCCTTCGAGCGCGCAGAAGGCCCGGAAGGACTCGAACACGTCGGTGGTCAGGACGCCGCCCCAGTCGACCAGCAGCCCTTCGTAGCTCGCGTTCTCAGAGCCCACTGCGTGAGACCGCCGAGGCGCGGTCGGCGATCTCCACCACCCCCTCCCCGAACGTCTTCAGGTAGGGGTCGTCGGTGGAGCCGGCGGTGGCGCGCTTGTAGTTGCCCTCCATGAACACCACCGCCTTCCACAGCGCGAGTGTCACGTACCAGTCGAGCGCCTGCATCGAGCGGCCGGACCGCTGCTCGTAGCGCGCCACGAGCTCGGCCCGGGTGGGAAAGCCGGGTTGCACCGTCACGTTGTTCAGGTTGAACTTGCCCACGCGATCGCCGGGCTCGGTCCAGTGCATAAGCATGTAGCCGACGTCGGCGAGCGGATCGCCGATCGTCGCCATCTCCCAGTCGAAGATCGCGATCAGCCGGGCGGGTCCGCCCGGCGCAAACATCGTGTTGCCGAGCCGGTAGTCGCCGTGCACGATGGTCGCCGGGGGCGACTCGGGCAGGTTGGCGGCGAGCCACTCGCCGACCTGCTCGAACTG
>Ga0335074_10003976_pt1 | contig 20348 bp, 18 predicted proteins | sample Lox_Sample_23_FD_206715 | JGI IMG/M metagenome (GOLD analysis project Ga0335074, IMG submission 206715) | Soil microbial communities from Loxahatchee National Wildlife Refuge, Florida, United States - Lox_Sample_2.3 | ecosystem: Environmental > Terrestrial > Soil > Wetlands | place: USA... | reverse complement strand
GCCTGAACCGGCTGCGCGAGCGGGTGGCGGCCGAGCTGACGACCACGTTTGCCAGCACGTACGCCGCCGAGGTCTCGCTGCGTGGGGCGCTCGCCCTGGACACCCTCACCGCCTATGCGCAGCGGGCCACCGGGCAGAAGTACCTGATCCGGCCGGACCTGGACGACTAGCCAGAAGGCGTCAGCGAGGCTGGATCTCACCCATCGGGCCGAAGCCGTCGTGCGGAGTATCGATATAGATGATCTGCGGCTGCGCAGCCACCAGGTCGGGCGCGGTGTCGAAGAACTTCTTCACGTAGGGCTGCTTGACGTGCGTCGCGCCCGCCTCAGCATCCTTGAAGCCCTCGATGCAGACGAACTCGTTGTCGTCGGTCAGGCTCCGGGCGAACTGGAAGAACAGGCAGCCGTCCTCCGAGTTGACGTCCTTGGCGTATGAGTCGGCGAGGGCCAGCCAGTCGCCCATCTTCTCGGGCCGGATCTGCATCTTGATGTTGATCAGGATCATGCGTCGTCTCCCGCAGAGTGCCAGTTGCCACCATCGTGGTGCGAACGCCGGGGGAGCGTCAACCGGGGGGCGTCGACCACGGGCTGCCGGCGGTGCATAAGGTCTGACCTTTGTGCCGTACCGTCGTCTGTGGAGCCGCTCGACGATGAGAAGGGATCTGGGGGGCGATGAGGCATGAGCGAAGGCCTGAAGGTGCCACAGCGGGTCTCGCCGCCGTCCTCGTCGGCACGGTCGCCTGGGGCTCGACCGCAATCTTCGTCAAGGAGATCGGACTGGCTGCGCTCCCGCTGACCTGCTACCGGCTCTGGCTGGGCGTCGTTCTCCTCGGCGTGCTCCTTCTCGCCCGACGGCGCCCGCCGAACCTCGCGGCACTGCTGCGCAGCGTCTTGCCTGGCCTGTTCCTCGCGGCCGACATCGCGCTCTTCTTCAGTGCGCTCAAGCTCACCAGCGTCGCGGTGGCCACCGTGATCGGCGCGCTCCAGCCGGCGCTGGTTCTCGTGGTAGCGGGGCGGCTGTTCGGCGAGCGCGTCGGGTGGCGGGTCGTCGTCTGGACCCTTGTCTCGATCGCCGGCATCGCCGCGGTCGCGGTGGGCCCGGGCGTCCCGCACGGCGAGCACCTGACCGGTGACGCGCTCGCGGTGGGCTCGCTCATCGCCTTCACCGGTTACTGGCTCGTCTCCAAGCGCGTCATCGGCGCGTCCACCGACTCCGACCACTATACGTTCGGCGTCATGCTGGTCGCGGCGGTGGCGATGACGCCCGTCGCCTTGCTGTGCGGGGAGCCCCTCGGGCCGGTCAGCTCCGCTGACGGGTTCTGGCTCTTGCTCCTGGCGCTTGTCCCGGGTTCCGGACACCTGCTCTTCAACTTCGCGCACCGCTTCGTCGACGTGTCGGTGAGCTCGGTTGTGAGCGCCGGCAATCCCATCGTCGCGTCACTCCTGGCCCTCGTCGTCCTGGGCGAACCGCTCGACGCCGTGCAGATCGCCGGCGGCATCGTCGCCGTGCTCGCTATCGCGGCCGTCGCACAGCAGGCTGCGGACCGGAGCCCGGCCCGGCAGCCGGAACGGGCCGTTGCCGAGGATGAACCCATTGACAACCGGGGCAGCGCGGCTGCTACATGTCTGTGACGCGATTCGGCTCTGCTCAGGGGAGAGATCATGGCTGACGCGACCCTGGACCCGGTTACCGCGGCGATCAGCCCTGCCCGGGCGGACCTGGGCACGATCGTCGCACGGGCCGCGGAGCGGTTCGGCCCGAAGGCCGCGCTGGTCGCCGGCGGGCGGACGGTGACCTACCAGGAACTGGATGACCTGTGCGAGAGAATGGCCGGCGGCCTGCACGAGCTTGGCGTGCGCCCCGGGGACCGGGTCTCGCTGTACTCGCCGAACCGGTGGGAGTGGGTGGTCGCCTATCACGCCGCGCTGCGCGCCGGGGCGGTGGTCAACCCGATCAACGTGATGCTCACCCCCGAAGAGGTCGCCTTCGTCCTCAACGACTGCGGCGCGGCCGTAATTTTCACCGGCGGGGACCAGGCCGGGGTGATGCTGAGCCTGACCCGGGAGGTTCCCACCCTGCGCCAGGTCATCAGCTTCGACAGGGTGAGCGGCGGCGCGTTCTTCGGGGACCTGCTGGAAAGCGGTGCGGCCCCGCGGGTTCCGCGGCCGGCTCCGGCGGAGGCGTCGACCATCGGCTACACGTCGGGGACCACCGGTCATCCCAAGGGTGCCGTGCAGTCGCACCGGGCGGTTTTCCTCAACACGGCGGCGCTGTTCGCGGTGCAGACCCGGACCGAGCGGGACGTGATGCTCAACGCCCTGCCGCTGCCCCACGTCTACGGCAACATCGTGATGAACGGCACATTCATGATCGGCGCCACGCTGGTGATGATGGAGCGCTTCGACGCCGCGACGGCTCTCGCTGAGATCGCCCGTCATGGGGTGACCGTGTTTGACGGCGTGCCGACGATGTACGCGATGATGCTCGCCGACCCGTCCCTGCCCGGGGCCGACCTGTCCTCGCTGCGTATCTGCGCGGTGGGCGGCCAGACCATGCCGGCGGCCAAGATGGCCGAGTGGGAGAGCCGGGCAGGTGCCCCACTGCTGGAACTATGGGGGATGACCGAGCTGGGCGGCGCCGGCACCAGCAACTGCAGCTACATGCCCAACGTGCACGGCTCGATCGGGTTCGCGCTGCCGGGGGCGGAGGCCCGGGTCGCCGCGCTCGAGGACCCGAAGATCACGGTCGCCGACGGCGAACCGGGCGAGCTGATGATCCGCGGGCCCCTGGTCATGCTCGGCTATTACGGCAACGAGCAGGCGACCACGCAGACGATCGAGCCCGACGGCTGGATGCACACCGGCGACATCGCCACCCGGGACGACGAGGGCCACTTCTTCATCGTCGACCGCAGGAAAGACCTGATTATTACCGGCGGGTTCAACGTCTACCCGGCCGAGATCGAACGGGTCGTCGCCTCCCATCCCGCGGTGGCCATGGTCGCCGTGGGCTCGGTCCCCGACGAGACCCGCGGTGAGCTGGCACGCGCCTACGTGGTGCTGCGCCCCGGCACCACGGCGACCGAGGCCGAGATCATCGACCACTGCCGGCCGCACCTGGCTTCCTACAAGCTGCCCCGTTCCGTCCGGTTCGTGCCGGACCTTCCGAAGACCTCGACCGGCAAGGTGATGCGCAGGCAGCTGAAGACACTCGACGCCTGACGGCGTCCGCGTGGCGGGCGGTTCGATCTTCACTCCCCGGCCCGGCGCCGGACGAACTCGAAGCCGAAGCGTCCCTTCACGCAGAGGTGGCCGAGCGGGGTGTCCAGTGCGTCCGCCGGCCCGACGAACGAGCCCGCCGCGCCGACGAGCAGATCCGCCCGCGGTCGACGGCCATGGCGGCCGTACTCTGGAGGAAACAGGCGCACGGCAGGAGGGCGGGGTCGTTGTCCGGGCGAACGGCGCGGCGGCGCGTACTGCGGATCACGCTGCCCGGCGCTGACCGGCCCGGCGGCACATCGGCTCGCGCCGATGTGCTCGCTGGCGAGGAGCCGCTCGGGATCCGGGTGGACGGCACCGCGCTGACCATGACCATGCGCACGCCGGGTGACGACCTCGAGCTCGCCGCGGGATTCCTGGTGAGCGAGGCCGTGATCGCCGGCCCGGCCGACATCGCCGGGATAAAGCTCTGCGACGGCACGGCCTGCGGCCACGCCGACCACAATGGCCTGGGCAACATCGCCGACGTGACCCTGGCGCCGGGCGTTGCCGTCGCCCCGGGTGCCCGCCGCAACTTCATGACCACCAGTGCATGTGGCGTCTGCGGCAAGGCGAGCATCGCCGACATCTGCGTCCTGCCGCACGCGGGGCTGGCCGACGACGCGACCCGCTTCGCGCCGGAGATGCTGGCCGGGCTCCCCGGCCGGCTGCGGGAGGCACAGCGGGTGTTCTCCAGCACCGGCGGCCTGCACGCCGCCGGGCTGTTCACCGCCGGCGGCGACCTGCTCGCCGTCCGCGAGGATGTGGGCAGGCACAACGCGGTCGACAAGGTCGTGGGCTGGGCGCTGCTGAACGAACGGCTGCCGCTGTCCGGCTGCGCGCTGCTGGTCAGCGGGAGGGCCTCGTTCGAGCTGGTCCAGAAGGCCGTGCTGGCGGGCATCCCGCTGCTGGCCGCCGTCTCGGCGCCATCCTCGCTCGCCGTCGAACTGGCCGAGGAGGCCGGGCTCACCCTGGCCGGGTTCTTGCGTGGCCCGTCGATGAACGTCTACACCGGAGCACACCGGCTTGTCTCCTGAGCCGAGGCCCAGCCCGCGGGCCGCCTGCGCGCGGTGGATGGACGCGTGCGCGCGCGCGGGCTGGCGTGGCGCGCCAGCGGCCGAGCGGGTGCCGGTCGCCGATGGGCTGAGCCGGGTGACGGCGGCGCCGGTCCGGGCCAGGTGGCCGGTGCCGTGCTCGGCGTGTGCCGCGATGGACGGAATCGCGATAGCGGCAGACTCCGTCGCTGCCCTCGCCAACGCGCCCGGCCCTGCGGAACTAAAGGCGTCGGCATTCACCTGGGTCGACACCGGGGATCCGATCCCCGAGGGCCTGGATACGGTGGTCGAGCGCGAGCGGGTCGAGCCCGGCGCCGACGGTAGCGTGCTGATCACCGGCCCGGTGCCGTCCGGGCTGCACGTCCGGGCCATCGGCGAGGATTTCCCGGCCGGACAGCTGCTCATACCGGCCGGTCACCGGCTGCGTCCCGTCGATCTGGCCGCTGCCGCCGCCGCCGGGCATGCCACGCTCGAGCTCGCCCGCGTGCCCGTGGTCGCGATCATCCCGACCGGTGACGAGGTCCGGCCCGCCGGCTCCTCGCTGCAACCGGGCCAGGTCACCGACAGCAACTCGCTCATGCTCGCCGCGCGGGCGAGCGAGAGCGGCGCCCAGAGCTTGGTCGGTGAGGTGCTGCCGGACCAGCCGGACGTGATCGCCGCCGCGGTCCAGGCCGCCGCGACCCGGGCGGACCTCGTGCTGGTCATCGCCGGCTCGAGCGCCGGGCGCCGGGACCACACGGCCCGCGTCCTCGCCGGGATCGGCCGGGTGGTCGTCCGCGGTGTCGCTGTCCGGCCCGGCCACCCGGTGCTGCTCGGCTACGCCGCGGTGAGCCGGGACCGGCCCGGGCGGGCTGGCCCGGTCGTCCCCGTCATCGGGGTCCCCGGTTACCCGCTGGCCGCGGCCGTGATCTTCGAGCTGTTCGCCGTGCCCCTGATCGCCGCGCTGCTCGGCGGGAGGCCACCCGACCGGGTCGTGCAGTGGGCGCAGCTCGGCTGTGACTGGGCCTCGTCGCCCGACATCGAGGACTGGGTCCCGGTGTCCCTGACCCCGGCGCCGGCGTCCAGGGGCACCGGTCCCGCGCTCGTGGCCACCCCGGGCAGGCGCGGCGCCGCGGCAATCAGCCGGCACATGCGCGCCGACGGCTGGTGGCGGATTCCGGTCGGGCAGGCCAAGTTCGTTCGCGGCGAGCACATCGCCGTCCACCCGATACCCGGCGCGCTGTGACGCGGGGTGGCGTCTTCGGTGCCGGCGCCGAACTCGCCACGGACCGCGTCGGTCCAGTCGTCGAGGGTGCTCATCGTCCTCCTTTCCCGGGTGCGTCGCGCATGATCCTGCGATCGTCGGGCAGCCGCCGGGTGATCCCTTCACGGTCCAGGGATTCGAGCAGCGGGATCACGACCCGCCGCGAGCTCTTCAGCGCCTGCCTGGCCTCGGCCGTCGTGAACGGCTGTGGCAGTCCGGCCAGGATCTGCGACGCGCGCCTGCCAGCGTCGGGAGCCAGCAGCACGTTGCCCGGCAGCCGGTGCAGCAGGCCGGCCCGCTCGGCGGCCGCGGCGCCCCGGGCATCCAGGCCCAGCTGGCGCAGCCGCTCGGCGTCGGGCGCGCTGAACGGCGCGTCGGCGAGGTCGTCGAGCACGGTCTGGACGGCCTTGGCCACCGGGGCGGGCAGCCCAGCAGCCGCCGGCGCAGCTGCGGCGTATGAGCCACGGCTGCGCAGGTAACCGCCGCTCACGTCGATCGGCTCGCCGTCCCCGTCGTCCGAGCGCGCCAGTGCCTCGACCAGACCGCGGTCGGGCAGTCCTAGTTCCGCGCGGGCGGCGTCCGGGGGAAGGCCGGGGGCCAGCGGGTCGCGCTGCGCGTGCTCGGCCAAGGCCGTGACTAGCAGCTTGCGCAGCCGCCGCCAGTACACCGGGTCAGCCAGCCATTCTCCGCTGACCGGTCGCGGCAGGTCGTGCAGGCCCATGGCCGCCGCGTCGCTCGCCCGCAGCAGCCGGTGCCGGCGCAGCAGCTCAGCCGTTGTCGGTGCCTCGGCCCAGGAGGTCAGTTCCCGGCCCGCGGCTGCCGCCGTGCCGCGGCCGCGCAGCCGCGGCGGCGCGACGTCGAGCACGGTCGCGCCGAGAATCGGCCGGCCGGCGGCGTGGTCGGCGGCCGCTCCGGGGTCGCGCAGCAGCACCCGGTCGCCCACGTGCAGTGGCAGCGGCTGATCCAGGCTCAGCCTGACGATGTGGCCCCCCAGCGGCCGGACCTGGGCCACGGCCCTTGCCGCGCCGATGTGCAGCGTGAGCCTGGGCGGCAGCCGCACCGCGCCGTCGGCCGGCTCTGCCCGCCGCGATGCCAGGCGCACGTCGATCTGTCTGGTCACCGTCCAGCGGCCCGCGGTGATCAGCGCCATACCGCGGCCCAGTTCGCCGGTGCCGACGCCGCGCAGGTTCAGCGCCACCCGGGCAACCCCGCTGGCCTGGGCGACCGGCGCGCCGAGCGACTGCAGCCCCCGGATCCGCAGCGGCCGCGACGAGGGCGTCAGCATCAGCTCGTCCCCGGTCCGCACGGTCCCTTCCTGCAGGGTCCCGGTGACAACGGTCCCGCTTCCCTTGATCGCGAACACGCGGTCCAGCCACAGCCGGACCTCGCGGCCCGGGTCGGGGTGGGGAAGCCGCGCGACGAGCCTGCCGAGCGCGGCGATCAGGTTGGGCATGCCCTGGCCGGTGAGCGCGCTGACCGCGACGGCCTCGCAGCCGCCGCCATGGCCGAGGCTGGTTCCGGCGATCTTCTCCGCTGCCTGCCGCAGGGCCGGCCCGGGGTCGGCCAGATCGGCCCGGCTGATCACCAGAATCCCGTCGCGCACGCCGAGGGCGTCGATCGCCGCGAGGTGCTCGGCGGACTGCGGCTTCCAGCCCTCGTCGGCCGCCACGACGAACACCACGGCGGGCGAAGGCCCGGCCCCGGCCAGCATGTTGGTGACGAAGCGCTCGTGCCCCGGCACGTCGACGAACGCGACCTGTTCGCCGGACGGCAGCGTCATCCAGGCATAGCCGAGATCGATGGTCATGCCGCGGCGCTGCTCTGCCTCCCAGCGGTCGGGCTCCATCCCGGTGAGCGCGCGCACCAGCATGGACTTGCCGTGGTCCACGTGGCCGGCGGTGGCGACGACGTGCATCGCCGTTACTGCGCGCCGGCCGCGGCGAGCACTGCCCGGCCAAGCCGCTCGTCGTCCGCGGGCGGGACCGCGCGCAGGTCGAGGAGCAGCCGGCCGCCCTCGACCCGGCCCACGACCGCCGGCACATCCCCGCGGCGCACCGCCGCGCCCGACCGCAGGACGGCCGCGAACTCCTCGGGCAGCGACAGCGCAGCGCTCGGCAGCGTGACGCCGGGCCCGCCGCCCCCGCCCACGGCGGCGGCGGCCGGCACCGCTCGGCAGTCGACGCCCTCGGCCGCGAGCCGCCCCGCCAGCGCCCCGGCGCGGGCTGCCAGCGACGACTCGGTGGCCGTCATCGCCTGCCCGACCGGGGGGAGCGGCCCGTTCAGGGTGGCCTCCAGGGCGGCGAGGGTCAGCTTGTCCACCCGCAGCGCCCGGGCCAGCGGGTGACGCGCGAGCGTGGTGACGGTCTCGCGCTCGCCGAGCAGCAGTCCCGCCTGCGGCCCGCCGAGCAGCTTGTCGCCGCTGGCCGTGACCAGGCCGGCGCCCGCGCGCAGCCACGTGCTGGCGTCGGGCTCGTCCGGGAGAACCGGGTTCGGCCGCAGCAGCCCGGAGCCGATGTCGCCGACGACGAGCACGCCCAGGCCCGCGAGCTCGGCGACGCTCACCGACGCGGTGAAGCCCTCGATCACGTAGTTGGACGGGTGCACCTTCAGGATGAACGCGGTGTCAGGCCCGACGGCCTGCTGGTAGTCGGCGAGCGCGGTGCGGTTGGTCGTGCCCACCTCGCGGATCCGGGCGCCGGTGGACTCCAGCAGGTCCGGGAGGCGGAACCGGTCGCCGATCTCGATCAGCTCGCCACGGCTCACGATGATCTCGCGCCCGGCGGCCAGCGCCGTCGCGGCGAGCACGAGCGCGGCGGCGTTGTTGTTGACCACGTGCACGGCCCCGGCCGCGGGAACCGCGCGCCCCAGCGCTGCGAGCGCGCCAGCGCCGCGACGGCCGCGCTTGCCCGAGTCCAGGTCGAACTCCACGTCGGTGCAGCCGGCCGCGGCTTGGACCGCGTCACGCGCGGCCGCCGACAGCGGCGCCCGGCCGAGGTTGGTGTGCACGAGAACGCCGGTCGCGTTGATCACCGGGGTCAGGCTTGCGGCGGTCTTCGGCAGCCCGGCTGCGGCGGCGTCGGCCACCTCCGCCGGGCTGATCGCGCCCGAGCGGGCCAGATCCTGCGCGCGGGTCACCGCCGCCTTGACCAGCGCCGCGCCGAGCAGATCCCGGGCAGCAACGAGGCGCGGGTCGGCGAGCACCACATCGGTCCTGGGCACCTGCCGTCGCGGATCCACATTCGCGACCATACGCCGCAGCGACAGGTGAGGGCTCAGCGGAGGCGGACGGGAATCGAACCCGCCTGCGGCGCTGAGCGCCGCACACCGATTTTGAAGACCGGGGGGGCCACCAGGCACCCAGACGCCTCCGCGGCCGAGGCTACTAGATTGGCGGTATGACTCACCGCAACGGCGTCCGGCTCACCCAGTACGCGCACGGCGGTGGCTGCGCCTGCAAGATCCCGCCCGGCGAGCTCGAGGAGACGATAAAGCTGCTCGGGCCCGCCGCGCCCGCCGGCCCGGGCACGGACCTGCTGGTGGGGGTCGAGAACGGCGACGACGGTGCCGTCGTGCGGCTCGGGCCGTCCACGGCGGTGATCGTGACCGCCGACTTCTTCACGCCGGTCGTGGACGACGCGTACACGTTCGGGCGGATCGCGGCGACCAACGCGCTGTCCGACATCTACGCGATGGGCGGCGAGCCGCTGGTCGCGGTCAACCTGCTCGGCTGGCCGCGCGACAAGCTCCCGGCCGACCTGGCGGCCGAGGTGCTGCGCGGGGGCCTGGACACCGGCAGCGCCGCGGGCTGTCACGTGGCGGGCGGGCACAGCATCGACGACCCCGAGCCCAAGTACGGCATGGCGGTGACCGGCATCGCCGACCCGGCCACCCTGCTGCGCATCGACGCCGGCCAGCCGGGCCTGCCGCTCAGCCTGACCAAGCCGATCGGGATCGGCGTGCTCAACGCCTGGCACAAGGCGACGGGTCAGACGAGCGCCGCGGCGATCGACGTGATGACCACCCTGAACGCCGACGCCAGCCGGCTGGCCCTCGCGGCCGGGATTCGGTGCGCCACCGACGTGACCGGCTTCGGCCTGCTCGGCCACCTGTTCAAGCTGGCGCGGGCGAGCGGGGTCACCGCGGTGGTGGATCACGCGGCGGTGCCGCTGATCGAGGGCGCCCGGGCGGCCGCGGAGGCGGGGTACATGCCCGGCGGCAGCCGGCGCAACCTGGACTGGGTGCTGCCGCACACCGACACCGGTGACGTCGCCGAGGAGGACCTGCTCCTGCTCGCGGACGCGCAGACCTCGGGCGGGCTGCTGGTGGCCGGTGAGCTGCCGGGGGCGCCGGTGATCGGCGAGCTGGTCCCGCGCCGCGACAGCGTTCTCGTCGTCCGGTAGCAGGTTCCTGGCGGGTGGTGACTTTGGGTAAGCCGGCCGGCGTCCTGCTGTCGGTCAACGTGGGGCTGCCGCAGGACGTGACCTGGCAGGGCCGGACGGTGCACACGGCGGTGTGGAAGAAGCCGGTCACCGGGCCGCGGATGGTGCGCCGGCTCAACATCGACGGTGACGGGCAGGGCGATCTGGCCGGGCACGGCGGCGAGCAGCGGGCCGTGTTCGTCTACCAGATCGAGTCCTACCGGTACTGGCAGAAACAGCTGGGCCGGGACGACTTCACCTATGGGCAGTTCGGGGAGAACTTCACCATCCAGGGACTGGCCGACGACCAGGTGTGCATCGGCGACCGCTACCAGATCGGTGAGGCGGTTTTCGAGGTAACCCAGCCCCGCGTCACCTGCTTCCGGGTTGGCATCCGGATGAATGATCCCCAGATGCCCGCGCTGCTGGTTTCCCATCACCGGCCCGGGTTCTATTTCCGCGTGCTGACCGAGGGCACGGTGGAGGCCGGCCAGGAGATCATGAAGACTGCCTCCGGGCCGGAGGCCATGACGGTCGCGCAGACGGACGCCCTGCTGTACCTGCCCGGGCATCCCCGCCAGCAGTTGCTGCGCGCGCTGAGAATCCCGGCGCTCAGCGGCGGGTGGAAGACCTCGTTCCGGGAGATGCTCGACCAGACCGGCCAGGGTGGCGGCAACGCAGGCCTGGCCGAGGCGAGCCCGCCCCCGGCATGGCCCGGTTTCCGGCAGCTCGCCGTCACCTCGATCAGCCGGGAGAGCGAGACGGTGATCTCGCTGCACCTGGCCGATCCCGGGGGAGCGGCCGTTCCGGCTGCGCTGCCCGGGCAGTTCCTGACCGTGCGCCTGCACCCCGACCCCGCCGGGCGGCCGCTGCTGCGCAGCTACTCGCTGTCGGGGCCCCCGGGTGCGAGCGACTACCGCATCAGTGTCAAGCGGGAGCCCCGCGGCGCCGCCAGCCAGTTCCTGCACACCAAGGTGCGAGCCGGGGACCTGATCGAGGCAGCCGCACCGCGCGGCGCCTTCACGCTGCGAGCCGGCCAGGCACCGGTCCTGCTGGTCAGCGCGGGTGTCGGCGCGACACCGGTGCTGGCCATGCTGCACGCGCTGGCCGCTGCCCGGTCCACGCGGGACATCTGGTGGCTGCACGGCTCGCGCCGCCGCGCCGACGAGCCGTTCGCTGCCGAATCGCGCGCCCTGCTGGCCACGCTCCCCAGTGCGCACCGGGACATCTGCTACAGCAGCCCGGGGCCTGACGACGTCCAGGGCCGCGACTATGACACGGCGGGACGCCTGTCGGCGCCGGTCCTCGCCGCCCTGGACCTGCCCAGCGACGCCGACGCCTACCTGTGCGGGCCCCCCGCGTTCATGGCCGATGTTTCCGCTGCCCTGGCCGCGGGCGGCATCCAGGCCGGCCGCATCCGTACCGAGGTCTTCGGCCCGGACCCCGCGATCACACCGGGCATCGCGGCCACGCCCGCGCGCCGGCCGCACCAGCCCGCCGGTGAGCAGGCCAGCGGCCCTCTGGTCGCGTTCGCGCGCAGCGACCTGAGCGTCCGCTGGGGTCCCGGCTACGCCAGCCTGCTCGAGTTCGCCGAAGCGTGCGACGTGCCGGTGCGCTGGTCGTGCCGCACCGGCGTGTGCCACACCTGCGAGACAGCCGTCATGTCCGGCACCGTCAGCTATTCCCCCGACCCCGTCGATGACCCTGCCGATGGTGATGTGCTGATCTGCTGCTCACAGCCACGCGATGACCTGGTCCTCGACCTGTGACCACGGTCCGGACAGGACCAGCGCGCCTGCCAGCCGCGACCACAGGCCCGCAGCGCGCGATTCGCTGCGGGCCCGGGCCGACGTGCTTCGGCGGTCAGCCCGCCTTGAATGAGACCAGCTGATTCTCGGCGGCGATGTGATCGGTGCTGCCCTCGTGCAGAATCACCTCGCTCTTCACCGGCCCGACGCCGGGCGCGAGCCAGGTCCGCACGACGCTGCTGACCGCGATCCCCTCGATGGTTTCCGACATCGTCATGTTCACGACGTCGGCGTTGTAGGTGCCGGCGGGAACCGTGACGCTCTGCGTGCCGAGGCCGCGCACGGTCACGTGCGCCGTGACGTTCTGCTTCATGCCGTCGTCGCTGAACGCGATCTTCAGCAGGTCGTGGTAGGCCTTGCCCGATGAAAGCTCGTCGGCCGGCGGCCAGAAGATGTTGCCGGAGATGAGCTGGACAGACGCCCCCGAGCTATTCGTGTCGAACTGGCTGAACGGCAGCGAGATCGAGCCATCCGAGTGGACCACGTAGTAGGCGCTGGTGTGGCTGGTCGAACCCAGGCTGGTGATCGCGCTGCGCATCGTCACCTGCTGGCCGCCGGAGGCCGGGCTCACCGCGGTGATCCTGTTGACGGTCCGGCCATAGGTGGTCTTGTACCTCCAGGTGTCGCCGACTCCGACCGGGAACGGCACCGTGGCCGTGGTCACCGTCGTCGACCCGCTCGTGCTCGCGCTGTGCGAGGCCGCGGGGGAGCTCTTGCCAGCGTTGTTCCCGGCGGCGCCGCCCGGGCTGGACGATCCCCCGCATCCGGCCAGGGCCAATCCCGCGGTGATCGCGACCACGGCGGCTGCGCCCGCTAGACCGCGCGGGCTGACTGCGTTACGGCTCATGTTCTTGTTTCCCTCGCTCTTGGCTTGACTTCGACTGCAGCCACACGGTTCCGGGGCCCGACAGCACGGCCAGGCCCTGAGCGACCGTGCCGTTGCTGGCGGGCCTGACGAGCTCCGCCATCTGCACCGCGACGGTCCCATCCGTCATGCCGATGTGCCACGGATGCGTACGCAGCGACGTGCCCGCCGCAAGATCGCGCCTGATCACATCGCCGGACAGCTCAACCCATGCGCGGCCGCGGCCGCCGATGCGCCGCAAGATGAACTTGCCGGCGTCTGTATCCGTGGCTTCCAGCGGTTGCTGGAAGCCGGTGGTGACCTCGATCCCCGGCGTTCCTGCCAGGAACCCGTTGCGGTGCACCAGGTACTCCCGCCCTGGTGCTACATCAATGTGCAGAATGCTGCCCGGCAGCCTGGAGGCGAAGGCGATCGTGCCTGCCTGGTCCTTCGCCGTATAGTCGCTCAGGCCAGCTGGCCTCGTTGTCAGCTGAATCGAGTCGGTCATCCAGGCAAATTCGCCCGCCCCGGCCATGATGCTCTCGCCTGGCTCGAGTGAGATGGACAGCACTGGCTGCGTCGAGCCGAGCAGCTGATCACGCACTGGCATCTCCCTGCCCCTGTTCCGGCGTTGGCGAGCTACCGCACATTTCTAGCCGCGCAGGGGCGTCCGCCGAATCACGGCAACCATGTAATCTCGCTGCCGGGCAAAGGGAGTACGACACCACATTTCGGTAGCGTGGCGGGCCCGCTCCCGGTTACCCGTTCCGGCCCGTCGCGATAGCGCTATAACAACGCGCGCCGCTGTGGCACAGGAGCGCGGTCCGCGATGCCGTTGTTGATCGCGAACCTGGCGGCCTCGACCCGGCCGGACAGGCCGAGGCTGCGGTAGATCGTGGCCAGGTGCCGCTCCACGGTCGCGGTGGACAGGAACAGCTCCGCCGCGATCTGCTTGTTGCTGAGCCCGGCCGCCAGCAGCCGCAGCACCTCGGCCTGGCGGCCGGTCAGGTTGCCGGGCCGCGGTGCCGCGTCCCGTGGGCGCGGGTCACGCCCGGCGGCCGCCGTCCTGCCCGCCAGCTCCTCGATCGCGGACCTGGCCTCCGCCGCCCGCTGGACGTTCCCGGTCTCATCGGCGAGCGCCTGCGCGGCCCGCAGCTGGCGGAGCGCCTCATCGTGCTCGCCTGCCTGGTCGCACGCCCGGCCCAGGCCGATCATGGCCTCGGCCAGGCTGTGCGGGTTCCCGCCCGCCCGCAGCGCCTCGATGGCGGCCCGGAAGTACCCGGCCGCCTCCGCCCAGTTCTGCCGGCGCGCCGCGGCGGCGCCCTGGTTGCAGCGGATCGTCCCGATGAGCTGCTGATCGTCGGCCGCCATCCCGGCCGCCTCGCTCAGCGCGCCGTCGGCCGCGTCCCACTGGCCGGTCCTGATCAGCACGTCGGCCAGGTTGGCCAGGGTGATCGCTATCGACCGCTGCTCGCCGAACTCGCGCTTGATCGCCAGCGCCTGCTCGAACAGCTCCCTGGCCCGGCCGAGGTTGCCGTCGTCCAGCTCGAGCAGGGCCATGTTGTTGATCGCGACCGACATGCCACGGCGGTCGCCGAGCTCGGCGCGCAGGTCCATGGCGAGCTGGAAGCCGTGCCGGGCCGGCTCGTGGTTGCCCAGGTAGCGGTGCGCCGACCCGAGCACGGTGGCCGCCAGCGTCATCCGCAGCTTGAGGCCCAGCGCGCCGAAGATCGCCAGCGCCCGCTCGGCGCTGCTGATCGCAGCGGCGTAGTCGCCGTTCTCGGCGGCCAGTACCGCGGCCGAGGACAGCGCCCGTCCGGCTAGCTCGTCGTCGCGCGGCCCGGCCATGGCCAGGAACCTGGCCAGCCAGTTCCGGCCGACCGCGAGCCGGCAGGAGACGAGCCACCAGCGCCACAAGGCGGCGCTGATGGCCAGGCCCAGGTCGACGTCGGCGTGCTCGTCGGCCCAGTGCAGCGCCGCTTCCAGGTCGGCCACGGCCGCCTCGAGCCGGCTGGTCCAGTCGGGGGCGTCAGGGCCGAAGAGACCCTGCTCGCTGCCTGCCGCGACCGCGGCGAAGTGCAGCGCGTGCCGGCGCCTGGCCGCGGGCCCGTCGCCGCCCTGCTCCAGCTGCTGTGCCGCGAACGTCCGGATCGTGTCCAGCATGCTGAACAGGTTCTGCTCGCTGCCGCGGGTGACCACCAGCCACGACGAGTCGACCAGCAGCCGGGTGATTGCCACCGCGGCGGGCGCGTCCAGGCCGAGCACCGCCTGCACGTCGCCGATCCGGAACGCGCCGGCCAGCACGCTCAGCGCCGCGAGCCTGCCCTGCTGCTGCGGCGTGAGCAGGTCGTAGCTGACCCGGAGCACGTCGGCGAGCCGCCGTCCGGAATGCTGGCCGAGCTGGGCGGGCTCGGAGTCGAGCAGCACCGCCCGCTGCTGCAGTATCTCCCTGATCGACAGCGTGCCGACCCAGCCGGCAATCAGCTCGATGGCCAGCGGAAGGCCGTCCAGCCTGCGGCACAGCTCGGCGATCGCGTGCGGCGCGACGTCGGCCGCGCGGAAGTCCGGCAGCCGCTCCGTGGCCCGGGCGATGAACAGCTGCACCGCATCGGACCCGGCGATGTCCGACGCGCCCGCCGCGACCGACGGGCAGTCCAGCGGCGGCACCGGCCAGCAGACCTCGCCGGGAATGCCGAGCACCACCCTGCTGGTGACCACGAGCCGGACCTCGGGCACGGCCACGAGCAGGTCGCCGGCCAGCTCGGCCACCTCGGCGGCGATCCCCTCGGCCCCGTCGAGCAGCAGCACCTTCGGCGCCGCGGCCAGCGCCGAGCGCAGCGACACCATCAGCGGTGTGCCGTGCTGGCCGGGCACCTGCAGTTGCGAGGCCAGCGCCGACCCGAGCGATCTTGGGTAGCGGACCTGCTCCAGCGGCACGAAGACGATGTCGGCATGGGGCACGTTGCGGCTGAGCACCTCGGCGGCCAGCCGGGTCTTGCCAGCTCCGCCGGGCCCGATGAGCGTGACCAGCCGCGACCGCCCGATGAGCCGGGTGAGTTCGGCCAGCTCACGGGACCGGCCGACGAAGCTGGACTGGGCGACGGGCAGCGGCTCCGCTGCACCCGTGCAGGCGCCGCCCGTTGCGATCTCCGCCTCGAGTTCGGCGAGCGCCGCCTGGGCCCTGGCCGACAGCCCGGTTCGGCCAGACTCCCACCGGTTTACCGAGGCGAAGGACACGCCAAGCCGCCGGGCCAGCTGCTCCTGGCTGAGCCCGAGGATCCCGCGCAAGTATCGCAGCCGCGCGGCAACCGAATCCGCGTCACGCGGCTCGCTCACGGTCGCAGCCTACGGTCTTTTGCGCGCACGGGCACCCAATCCGAGCTGCGGCCCTCTCCTCGGGAGCGCCGCCAGAATGCTCGCGTTCCTGACACCGGAATCGGTAAGCAGAAGCTTCATCACGCCACCCTAGGCCGATGACCAGAGTTGCCGATTTAGCCTAGGCTCGGGCCCACGGCTACTCTGACCTTTCTCTTCACCGATATCGAAGGCTCGACGGTCCTCCTCGGGCGCGTCGGTGAGGCGACGTATGCGCGCCTCCGGGCGGAGCATCATCGCCTAATTCGGGACTGCCTGGCGGCCCACGGCGGGAACGAGATGACCGCGATGGGGGACGGGTTCTTTGCCGTGTTCACCTCGCCGAGGGCCTGTGTCAGGGCGGTGCTGGAGATGCAGCGGGAGCTCGCGGCGCGCGATTGGCCGGAAGGGGAGCAGGTTCGGGTGCGGAGGCCGCGGCGGAACGCGCCAGGCGCTCCGGCGACGACAGCCTGCTAGGTCCCAGCCTGGTCTTCCTTCTGATGTGCGTCGACCGGGTGCGGCCCGACCAGACCGAGGCAGTAGCGGCTGAGGCCATCGCCTGCGTCGAACGGTCCGGGGATCAGAGCCTCGCCGGAGGCCTGTACAACAATGCAGGCGTGTTCAGCCTGCGCAAGGGTGACCTGTCCTCGGCGCGACGCTTCCTGCAACGTGCCGGGGAGGCCCATCGCGCCCTTGGACTTCACCTGACATCCCATACGCAACGCTCGGCCTGGCGTGCCACGCCTGCGACACCGGCGATTGGCGCCGGGCTGCCGTCCTGCATGGCTTCGCCGACGCATTTCTCAAGAGCAGCGGAGAACCCTGGCAAGACCCCGAGGATGACTTCTGCCAGCAGGGCCTGGATAAGGTGCGCGCCCACCTCGGTGCCGCCGACTTCGAGGCGGAGTACGCCAGGGGAACCAGACTTGAGCTGCGATCCGCGGTCGACCTGGCTCTCAGCCCGGGCTGACCCGCGAGCGGCGGAACGGCGAGGAGCGACGACCCCTCTGGCGCCGGTAAGCGGCATGTCTCGATCAGCACGCCGAAGTGAGGGGCGTGGACGCGCGACCGGTCTGCTGTGTGACCTTGCTCGGAGGGCGGCGGCCTGGCGGCCATCCCCGTCACCCGAGGTGCTGGTGCTGTCTGGCATGTGGTTCATCAGCCCTCCCTTACCATCAAGCATTGCCTTGACCTTCATCACAAGAAGCGAATCTGCTCTGTGACAGCTCGGAGCAGCCAAGACAGGAGCCATGATGATCGAGCACACCACGGCCGGCCAGATGTCCCTCGCCGAGCTGGCCGACGGGCACAAAAGCCAGCCGTCCACCATCTTGCGTCTCACCGCTGAGCACAGCCCCGGTGGCGCCTATCCCGCAAACGTCGCGGCCTACATCAACGGGGTTTTCCGGGGCACCATCGCCGCCAGCGACCACATGCCCGCCGGGCTGCACCTCTATCTGCCGTAGCCGCGCGACGTCCTGTCCTGACTACGGGAGTGGTCCATACCTGGGCTCACTCAAACGCGGACGTGGCGCCTGCTCCGTGCCGCAGGATCTCGGGCTTGTCCTGGGAGTAGTCGATGACGGTTGTCGGTTCGGTGCCGCAGTCGCCGGAATCGATCACCGCGTCCACGGTGTGGCCGATCTCGGCGTCGATCTGCCAGCCCTGGGTCATGGGCTCGTCCTGGCCCGGCAGCAGCAGGGTGCTCGAGACCAGTGGCTCACCGAGTTCGGCGAGCAGTGCCTGCGTCACCACGTGGCGGGGAATCCGCACCCCGACGGTTTTCTTTCCGGGGTGCTGCAGCCTGCGCGGTACCTCTTTGGTCGCGGGCAGGATGAAGGTGTAACTGCCCGGGGTTGCTGCCTTGACGGCACGAAACACCGTGTTGTCGACGTGCACGAACTGGCCGAGCTGCGCGAAGTCCTGGCACACCAGCGTGAGATGGTGCCGGTCATCGAGGTGGCGGATCGATCTGATCCGCATGATCCCGCCGAAGTTCCCGAGTTGGCAGCCGAGCGCATAGCAGGAGTCCGTCGGGTAGGCGATCACACCACCTGCGCGGACGATGTCGGCGATCTGGACGATCGCACGCCGTTGCGGGCTGGCTGGATGGATGTCGAAGTACCTGGCCATGCGACGAGCCTAGGGCGACCCCCCGTTTCAGCTGATCGCGCCCGCCGGAAGCAGCGCATGAACGCCCCAGGACTGGTTCGCCACCTGCGTGATCCTCAGGTCGAGCACCGGGCTGGCCAGCGCCAGCGCCGCCGCCTTGTCAACTCCGTAGCTCGCCTGAAGCCAGGTCAGCATCGCGTCGAGCGCATCGCCCATTGCCGCGTTGAGATCCGGGCTGAAGCCGAACGTGATCTGGCCAGCCGGGGTTTCCGCGTGCACTCCAGGAACCGGCCGCTGCGTGACCAGTCCGAGCTGGATCTCGGTTGTCATTCCGCACTCGATCGCGGTGCCCGCCACCTCCCCGTCTCCCTGGGCAGCATGGCCGTCGCCGATGCTCAGCAGCGCACTGGGCACGGCAACAGGCAGATACAAGACCGATCCGGCGATGAGTTCCTTGCAGTCGATGTTGCCGCCGCCAACCGCCCTCGGCGGAATGGTGGAGTGCTCGCCCGGCTCGTCCCAGGCGACGCCTGTCACACCGTGAAACGGGGCTATCGGCACCGTGTGCCCCCGGTCGCTGGTAGCTACTCCCGCGTCCGCGTCAATCTGCCACAGCAGCCAGGCAGGCGGGCCCTCGTGCAGGCCGAGCCGCCTGGTCAGCGGGGTGTCTCGGTTCGCAGCGACGGTGAAGCCCCAGGTGTCGGGGCGCAGGGAAACGAAACGCACCACGAGCACCTCGCCTGGCATCGCACCGCGAACAGCGATCGGCCCCGTCAGGCAATGGCCGCTGCGCCGCTTGCTGGCCATCGTCGACGGTGACGGGTCGAGCCGATGGTGGGTCATGCCGACTCGCTTATCTCCACGAGATGACCATCGGGATCTCGAAGGAAGCAGCGGATCTCGCCGCCCCAGTCATGCGGCGGGGTGAGAAAGACGGCGCCCCGCGCCGTCAATGCCGCATAGGCTGCGCGGCAGTCGGCGACCCGGAGTGTCATGGCGTGGCTGACCTGATCCGGGTCAGCCGGCGGCCCGAAGGTGACCCCGGGCTTGTCCGCGGTCGGACCTCCGCCGCTCACCAGCAATAGCCAGGTGCCCGCGAAGCTGAGCACGACGCTCGTGCCGCCGTACTCGCGGTACGGTTCCGCGCCCAGGACGTTGATCCAGAAATCACGTGAGGCCGCCGGGTCAGCGACCACGAGAATGTGCGTGACCGCGACATCGGCACCGAGCGGACCGGGCTGGCCCATCCTGCCCTCCCATCCAGTTGCCTGACCCTCACCGCTGACGCAAGCTGATCGCGATACCGCAGAATTACGGCATTTGTGGCCTGGCGATTTTAAGGTCTTCGAACGTGACCTGGAAGCCGCTGCCCTCAGGCGCCGCGCACATCGCGCCGGCCAGTAGCTGCTCGCCGGGAGGCAGATACGCCAGCGCTGCCAGCTCCATCTCGCCGTCGCCGGCACGGTAGCGCACCTCGACGGCGTCGCCGCGGCGGGTGAGCTGCAAGGCCAGTTCACGTACGTCAGCGGGCAGGTCGGCCATGGCCCAGGACGAGTGCTCGAGCGTGATCACCGTGCTGAGGCGGAGCCTGCCGTCGAAGTACTCGACGCCGGTCTTGAGCCAGCGGCGTTCATCCAGCCGCACCATCGCCCCGGCCTGGTCGTACTGCGCGGCGTACGAGCCGCGGACCCGCATCGACAGCTGGAAGTCGCCGCTGAGCTGCTCAGCGTACAGGTGACCGTTATCGCGGATGTACCCGTAACCGGTGATGCGCCAGAAGTCGGTGGCGGCATCGGCGGTGACGACCAGGGAGCCTCGCCGCTGCGACCACTGGGCTGGTTCGTTCAGCCACTGCACGAGGCCCTCCTGGAAGGATCAGACCGAAACCAGGTCACACACGAAGATCAGCGTCTCGCCTGGCGCAATTGTGCGCCCGGCGCCGCGCTCGCCGTAGGCCAGGCCCGGGGGGATTACCAGCTGCCGGCGGCCGCCGACCTTCATACCCTGCACCCCCTGGTCCCAGCCGGCGATGACCTGCCCGGCACCGAGCTGGAACGACAGAGGTTCGCCGCGGTCCCAGCTGGCGTCGAATTCCTCGCCCGTGGAATACGCGACCCCGACGTAGTGAACCTCCACCCTGTCACCCGCGTTCGCGACGGGACCCTCGCCTTCCCAGATGTCCGTGATCTCCAGGTCGGGCCGCGGGGCGCCGCCGGGGCACGGAACCGAACGGGATAGCGCGCGCAATGGCGGCGCC
>Ga0335074_10003975_pt1 | contig 20349 bp, 18 predicted proteins | sample Lox_Sample_23_FD_206715 | JGI IMG/M metagenome (GOLD analysis project Ga0335074, IMG submission 206715) | Soil microbial communities from Loxahatchee National Wildlife Refuge, Florida, United States - Lox_Sample_2.3 | ecosystem: Environmental > Terrestrial > Soil > Wetlands | place: USA... | reverse complement strand
AATACGCCGACTATGACGACGATGGCGGTGCCGAGCGCCACCTCGATCACCGCATTGCGGCGCAGGCCGCGCCGCGCCCGCTGTCCGGCGGCGCCGCCGGCATCGGGCGTGAGCTGCGGCGTCAGCCGCGACCAGTTCACCGCCGCGATGCCGACCATGACCAGAAACAACAGAAGCTTGATCGTCAGCAGCCGGCCATATTCGCTTGTGGTCAAGGCCGACACATCGCCGACGAGATACCAGGAATTGACCAGCCCGCTGAGGACGAGCGCCGCGACGGCTACGATGCCGAGGTTGGAGAACCGCTGCGTCGCGGTCCTTGCCGCCGCCAGCGAGGCTGCATCCGCCTTCATCAGCGTGAGCAAGACCGCAAGCGGCGCCAAGCCGCCGACCCACGCGGCCGCGGCCAGGAGGTGTAAGACATCGGCGGCCGGATGCACAACACTCTCGACGCCTTCGCCGCCGATGGCGTGGCCGGCAAAGGCCAGCGCGCCGCAGAACGCGGCAGCGCACAGCACCGCGGCATAGCCGATCAGGCGGCTTCGCGCGTCGGGCGGTTTTGACAGGTCGGCCGCGAACAGCGGCACAAACAGGATGGCGAGCGCGCCCACCATGACGCTCCGCGCGATCCAGTCGCCGCCGAAATCGGTTTGAAGGAGCACGGTCGACAGCACGCCGGCCGACAGCGCCTGCGGCAACGGATCGCCGCTCATCGACGCCGCGGTCAAGACGAACCACGCCGCGCCGGAAAGCACGGCCAGCGCCAGACCGATCCAGGCCATCCACGCGAGGCGGGTGCGAAGCCGCGCGGCGGCGCTCGCGGCGCCGGGCGCCCGAAACGCCGGCGCAGCGACGAAGACGGCAAAGAACACGACGCCCGCGACATCGATCGCCGCGGCGAAATGGACGGCGCGAACGTAGACGATCGGATCGTTCAAGTCAGGGACCGCCGACACGGAAGGTGAAGTCGCCTTGGGTCTTGTGCGTGTCGACCGAGACCGCGTGCCAATGCACCGTATAGGTGCCAGGGCCGACCGCCTTGAGCGCGACATGCATCGAATTGCCGGCGATTTGCGCCTTGCCGTCGGTGACCGACGCGCCCGACGTGTCGGTGACGGCGACCGAACTGAAGGCCGGCTCCAGGTTCTGCGTGAAAAAGAGCGTTACTTCCTGCGGCGCCGCCGCGACCGTGGAGCCGACCGCAGGCACGGCGTGGTCGAGATGCGCGTGGGCGAGGGCGGCTGTGGGTGCCGCGAGGACGGCAAGCGAGGCCATGGCAAGAGCGATCGGGCGCATGATTGATTTCCCTTGGCGATTCAGAACTTGACGCGTCCGGCCATCACATAGGTGCGGCCGGGGAACGGGTGGAAGAGGAAATATTGCTCGTTGAACAGGTTGTCGACGCCGACATCGAACGACACGTTCTTGGTCGCTTCATAATGAATCTTCGTGTCGACCACGAGGTACTTGTCGAACGCGCCGTAGACATGCGGAATGATGTCGGTGTTGTCGAGCGTCGAATATTGCTTGCCGCTGTAGCGGCCGGCGACCGTCCAGCTCCAATGCTCGTCCGCCTTGTAGGTGAAGCCGGCGGTGGCCCGCCAGTCCGGAACATAGGGCACGCGCTTGCCGACGACGCTGTCGGGGATCGCGGTGCCGGGAAAGGTGCCGGCCCAGGTCGGATCGGCAAGAATGCGCGAATCGACATAGGTGATGCTGCCGAACAGCCGCAGGCCGGTGAGCCAGACATTGTCCTTGTCGGCGGAGGCCTCGATGCCCTGCATGCGAATGGCGGCCACATTGCTGATGCTGGTCTGCACGGATTGCGCGCCGGCGATCGAGGTCACCAGGTTCGATTGCGAGATGATGGCGTTGTTGGTCCGCTCGTAGAAGCCGGTAAGCCGCACCCGGCCGTCGGCCCAGTGACGTTCGAGGTCGATCTCGCCATTGAGGTCCTGCTCGGGCGTCAGATTCGGATTGGGCAGATAGATGACGCCGCCGCTCGAGACGTTCTGATAAAGCTCGGTCACCGTCGGATAGCGGTAGGCCTCGCCGAAATTCGCGGTGACGTTCCAGTCTTTGTTGATGTCATAGGACAACGACGCTTTGGGCGAAAAGTTGGTTGATTTTAATTCCGGCTGGTTGACCGCCGAGCTCGCGGTGATGACGGTGCCGGCGCCGTTTGCCACCGTATTGAAATTGTAGCCGTTGAAGGCGCGCCAGGTTTCGAGGCGCCCGCCAAGCGTCAGCTTGACGGCGGGGATGATTTTCCAGGCGTTCTGCAGCCACAAAGCGCCGGTATTGGTCTCGCCGGCGCCGTCGGAATAGACCATGCCGTTGCCGCTCGATGCGACGTTCCACACCGACGATCCGTAAACCGGGTTGGCGAAGAAGTAGCGGTCGCCGTGAAGGCCGAAGCTGATCTCGTCGGCGCCGTCGAAGCCGAACGGGCGCACGATGCCCTTGGCGTCGACATTCTGCCAATTGGTGCCGTCGTTGCGGGTGATCTTGCCGTTCTGCGAAAAGCCGGCGCTCGTGCTGCCGCCGGTGACGGTGTAGGGGCTGAGCTGGGTGTCGTGCAGATAGTTGTAGCTCGAGGCCGAAAGGTCGAAGTCGTACGTCCCTTTGGTATCGCTCTTGAGCGAAACCGCATTGCTCATATGCGTCTGGTTCCAGATGTACTCGTTGCTGGCGAAACTTGAGACGCCGCCGAATGTCGGCAAGCCGGTTGCTACGGAGGTGAGATAGGTTTGTGGGTTGGACGTCTGAATATTGTTCCAAAGTCCCAGGGAATAGGTTGCCTGGATCGTATTGGTGAGATCGTACGCCATTTTGAGATTGGCGGATGTCTGCTGGGTGTGGATGAGCGCGCCGGTGCCGACCACGTCGGCGACCAGACCCTGCTTGTTGAGTGCCGGAATGGTGCCGGCCGTCCCGGCCGGGGCGGAGCCGTTGGTCGTGTAGGTCAGCGGTTGTTGGAAGCCGTCGAGGAAGTTTGCCGCGACGAACCATGACAGCGCGCCGTTGCGGTTGCCGGCAAACGCGCTGGTCTCGGAATCGACGTAAGTGTTCTTGGTGTCGTATTGATGCCACGGCTGGATCGACACCGTTTCCTTGACGTCGGACTCGAACTTGTCCGGCATTTTGGTGGTGACCAGCAGGACGCCGCCGATCGAGTTGCCGGGATACATCGCCGCATAGGGTCCGTTGAGAAAATCGATGCGTGAGATGGTCTCCGGAACGATCAGGTTCCAGTGCGGCGAGGCGCCGGAATTGTTGTTGCCGATCAGGGCGGAGACGAGCAGATCGTCGTCATAGATGAGCGTGCGGGCGCTGGAATTGAGTCCCCAGGTGCGCGTTGCCAGTACCGCCTGGTTGTCGCCGTCGTTGCGCTTGCGCACGAACAGGCTCGGGAAATATTTGATCGCGTCTTCGGGGTCCTTGAGGTTGACCGTCTCCTCGATCCGTTGCGCCGTGGTCGAGAAGGATTCCGTCGGCAATTGATAGCGTTGCACGACCGGCGGCGCGGCGTAGGGGTTCGAGATGGCGCCAGTCTGCGGCGGAGCGGTCTGCGCGGTCGCGGGCGCGGCGGGGCGTGGCGCGGCCGGCCGCGGTTTGACGGCGGTGCGTTTTACGTGCCCGCGCTTGGCGGTGACGTTAATGGGCGGCAAGTTGCCTGCCGGGGCGGCGTTCTGGGCTCGCGCGTCGTAGGCGCAAAGCCCGACGCCGGCCGCGACGGCGACGGCGCCCAGCACTGAGCGTGACAGCATGAAGCAGGGCTCCAAAAGCTGCGAATGAACGATGATGTCAATGGCGAAGGCGCGGCGCGGCCGCGCGGCGTCAGGCGCTCTTGGGCGGCGCGCGGGAGCGGTGCGACTTGTCGATGCGCACGCCGCCGAGCGCGACATGAACGAGCGGCGCAAGCCGGCGGCTGATCGCAACTTGCGCCGGCAGAGCCAATGCCGGGGGCGGCGGCAAAGCCGCAACCGGTCCGAGGCAGCCGATGCAGCAGCCGCAATCGACGCAAGGGCAGTCGTTGCTGTGTCCGGACAGCGGATCGAGCTGTCCGGAGGCGTCGTGATGGCAGATGACGATTGCCGGGCTGAAGGCCGCTTCGGCCGCCACGCCCGCGGCGCTGAAATTGGCGATAAAACTTGAAATTACCAGCGCATAGGCCGCGACGAGTGCAATGACGCACCGCCCGAATCTGGACGAATGATCCGCTCTGCCCACAGCCCCAACTCCGTACCAAAAAATTCTAGCAAACGCGGCCGACGGTGTCCAATTGCGATACCGAAGGCTTGTCGAAAGAAGTATCACCCACGGAGAAAAATATTCCGGCCAAGACCTGGAGAGATTCTTCGGTGACGGTCCGAAAATAACGTTGCGTCCACGGCGCCCAGTGAGTAGTCGCGTATGCCTCCCGCAGATATTCGAAGGACGCCGAGGAGAATAGAGACATGCGCATTTTGGTCCCGGTCGCGGCGATGCTCGGCGTTCTTCTGCTTCCCGCACCATCATTCGCCCACGTGACGCTTGCGGTGAAGGAAGCGCCGGTCGGTGCCGACTACAAGGCGACCTTTCGGGTGCCGCATGGCTGCAAAGGTTCGGCCACGGTCAAATTGAGCGTCGAGATGCCGGACGGGTTCGTCGGCGTGAAGCCGCAACCGAAACCGGGCTGGCAGATCGATATTGTCAGGGGAGCGTATGACAAACCCTATCATCATTACCGGTCGGAAGTGACCGAGGGCGTCAAATCCGTCACTTGGTCCGGCGGCAGGCTGCCGGACGCGTATTACGACGAGTTCGTTCTGATGGGCTATCTGGATAAAGGGCTGCTGCCGGGCTCCAGACTCTATTTTCCGACGGTGCAGACTTGCGAACAAGGTGCGGCTCGCTGGACCGAAACCCCGCCTGACGGCAAGGCGTCCGACAATTATCGTTCCCCAGCCCCCTCTCTGAAGCTTTTACCATCGGTCGCGAGCCCGGACTGAGAAGCTGAAAAGCGGGCGCAGCGCTTCAACGACGGACAGCCGCCGAAAAATTCCCCACCCGGCCTAAAAACGAGGCGGTGCCGGGGAACCGGCCCCCGCCGTGTGCATTGACTCGCCACACGCAAAGCCAGCCGGGGAGGTACGGATGTTCCCCTATTATTTCGACATTCGCGGTTACAGCGACCGGCATGACGACCGCGGCGGGACGCTGATGCCGAATGACGAGGCGGCGCTCGTATATGCGCGCCGCATCATCTCCGAATTGCGCGAGGCCGGTGGCTACGACGATCCGGCGCTGACGCTGATCGTGCGCAATTCCGCCGGCAAGACCGTCTATTCAATTCCGTTCTTGCCGCATTAACGCGCAAGCGCTACTTCACGACAGGCCGTGCCGCGCCAGCACGTCGCGCACCGCCTCGATGAGGTTTGCTTCCGGCACGGCGCGCTGCGCCTGCGCCTGCTTCTGCAAATGCTCGTCGCGGCCTTTTTCCACTTTCGCGAGCTCGGCGCCGACGATCAGATCCTTGATGGTGACTTCGCCCTTGGCCTTCTCGTCGGAGCCCTGGATGACGACACAGGGTGAATTGCGCCGGTCGGCGTATTTCATCTGCGGCGCGAATTTGCCTGAGCCGAGATAAAGCTCGGCGCGGATGCCGGCCGCGCGCAGCGCCGCGACCATGGCCTGATAATCGGCGACGCGCTCCTTGTCGAAGACTGTGACCACCACCGGCCCGATCTCCGATTTCAGATCGATCTTGTCGAGATATTCGAGCGCGGCGAGAAGCCGCGACACGCCGATTGAAAATCCGGTCGCCGGCACCGGCTCGCTGCGAAAGCGCGACACCAGGCCGTCATAGCGGCCGCCGCCGCCGACCGAGCCGAAACGCGGCGAGCCGTCCTTGCCGTCGGTCGAGAAGGTCAGCTCAACTTCGAAAACCGCGCCGGTGTAATATTCGAGGCCCCGCACAACGCTCGATTCGAAGGCAATGCGGTCGGCGCCGTAGCCGCCGGCACGGACCAGCCGCGCGATCTGCTTGAGCTCCTGCACGCCGTCCTTGCCGGTCGAGCTCAGGCTCAGGCTCTTGCTCCAGTCGTCGAATACGGCGTCGACGTCGCCGGTCTGCGGAAATCGCAGCTCGACATAATCCAACACCGTTTGCGACTGCTTGGCGTCGAGACCGGCGCCCCGGGTGAAATCGCCGCTGTCGTCCTTGCGGCCCTCGGTCAGAAGGAGCTCGACGCCATGGCGGCCGAGCCGGTCGTATTTGTCGATGGCCCGCAGCACGGTCAGCCGCTTGCCGACATTGGCTTCGCCGTTCAAGCCGATCGAATCGAGCACGCCGTCGAGCACCTTGCGATTGTTGACCTTGACCAGATAGCTGCCGCGCGAAATGCCGAGCGCCTCCATGGTGTCGGCGGCCATCATCAACAGCTCGGCGTCGGCGGCGGGCGACGACGAGCCGACGGTGTCGGCGTCGAACTGCATGAATTGCCGGAAGCGGCCGGGGCCGGGCTTCTCGTTGCGAAACACCGTGCCGACCCGGTAGCTGCGGTAGGGCTTGGGCAGGTTATCGAAATTCTCCGCGACATAGCGGGCGAGCGGCGCGGTGAGATCGTAGCGCAGCGACAGCCATTGCTCGTCGTCGTCGAGAAACGAGAACACGCCTTCGTTGGGCCGGTCCTGGTCGGGCAGAAATTTGCCGAGCGCGTCGGTATATTCGATCGCGGGCGTCTCCACCGCCTCGAAGCCGTAAAGCTCATAGACCGCGCGAATCTTGTCGATCATCCCGCGCGTGGCGGCGATCTCGCCCGGCGTGCGGTCGGCCAGCCCGCGCGGCAGCCGCGCCTTGAGCTTGTTGGATTTTTCCGACTTGTCGGCCATGTTTTGTTACCTTTGGAGTGGCGCGGTGGTAGCAGTCGCGCCATTGAGCGGCAAGCGATAGGCTACGCGTCGAAGGAGACCCGGCTGCGCCGGGGATAGAAACATGCCGGCCACCGTTCCCGTTCCCAACGACGTCGAAGCCTATTGGCTGCCGTTTACGCCGAACCGTGCGTTCAAGAGCGCGCCGCGGCTGTTCGCGCGCGCCAAGGACATGCATTACTACACGACCGACGGCCGCGCCGTGCTCGACGGCACGTCCGGCTTGTGGTGCAGCAATGCCGGGCACTGCCGCGATCCGATCGTGGCGGCGATCGCGCGCCAGGCCGCGGAACTCGACTATTCACCGGCCTTTCAATTCGCCCATCCGAAAAGCTTCGAGTTGGCGAGCCGGATCGCGGCGCTGGCGCCGGCCGATCTCAACCACGTGTTCTTTTGCAATTCCGGCTCGGAAGGCGTCGACACCGCGCTCAAGATCGCGCTCGCCTACCATAACGTGCGCGGCGAAGGCGCGCGCACGCGGCTGATCGGCCGCGAGCGCGGCTATCACGGCACCGGCTTCGGTGGCATCTCGGTCGGCGGCATTGTCGCCAACCGCAAGATGTTCGGCACGCTCCTCGCCGGCGTCGACCATCTGCCGTCGACCTATAGCCGCGAGCACCAGGCGTTCAGCAAAGGCGAGCCGGAGTGGGGCGCGCATCTCGCCGACGAGCTCGATCGCATCGTCGCCCTGCACGACGCCTCGACAATCGCCGCCGTCATTGTCGAGCCGATGGCCGGCTCGACCGGCGTCCTGCCGCCGCCCAAGGGCTATCTGCAGAAGCTGCGCGCGCTGTGCGACCGCCATAAGCTGCTGTTGATCTTCGACGAAGTGATCACCGGCTTTGGCCGTCTCGGTCAGGCTTTCGCCGCCGAGCGCTATGGCGTCATCCCCGACATGATCGTCTTTGCCAAAGGCGTCACCTCGGGCGCGGTGCCGATGGCCGGCGTCATCGTGCGCGACGGCATCTACGACGCCTTCATGCGCGGGCCGGAGCATGTCATCGAGCTGTTTCATGGCTACACCTATTCGGCGCATCCGCTTGCCTGCGCGGCGGGGCTCGCCGCGCTCGACCTTTACCGCGACGAAAAGCTGTTCGAGCGGGCCAAGGCGCTGGAAGGCAAATGGGCCGATGCGGCGATGACGCTCAAAGGTTTGCCGGGCGTGCTCGATGTCCGCGCCGTCGGGCTTGCCGCCGGCATCGATCTCGCCTCGCGTCCCGGTTCGCCGGGCTTGCGCGCCTATGAGGCGATGCAGCGGGCCTTCGCCGACGAGAACCTGCTGATCCGCATCGCCGGCGAGACCATCGCGCTGTCGCCGCCGCTCATCGTCAGCGAGGACGCGATCGGCGAGATTTTCGACAAGGTCGCGCGGGTGATCAAAGCCGGCAATTAGCAGACAACGCGCCACTGCAGGCAGGCTGGCGGATGCGTCGGCGTGCCGCGGCCGGATTTCACGCAGACGCGATGGCAGCGGATGGCGGTCGCCGGACCGGCGGGAACGGCGCGCATGTATTTCTCCGGTTGCGCCGCCGGCGCCGGGGACGCTGCCGCGACCAGCATCGCGCCGGCTGCGAGCGCTGCGGCAATCGAAAATGTTGTTTTTGTCATGGTCGTCACCTCCTGAAATTTCCTTCCAACATGGCGGTGCCAAGCGCCACGCCAATTACGGCTGCGGCTTCAAGATCGCCCAGCCGACATGGACGCTGCCGGCGCCGCGCCGCATGGGCAGATCGAATGGCGCGCCGACTTCGGCGCCGGGCGCGACGCTCGCAAGCTGCGGCGGCAGCACTTTCGGATCGCTCTGTGTCCACACCACGACGGCGCCGTCCTTGCGCAGCGTGGCCATGTCGACCCACGGCGCGCGGGCGGGCTCGCCGTCGATCAGGACATGCGGCTGGTCGGGCGAATAATGGGCGAGGTTGCCGCCGTCCCACATCGAGCCAATGACGTAGCGCAGCGGTTTTCCGGTCGCGGCATGGAAGCGCTGGGTGAGAATCTCTCCGAGCTTATTGCCCGGATAGAATTCGGCGTAATAGCGGTGATCGAAGCGCGGCAGCACCGTGTAGTTCACGATGAAGACCAGCGCAAAGAGCGTGAAGACGGTCGCCCAGGCCGCACCGACGCGCGCGATGCGGTCGCGGTCGAGCAAAGGCCGCACCGTCATGACGATCCACAGCCCGAGAAACAGCCAGAGCGGATAGCCCCACATGGCGATGGCGCCGCGGCCGCTGATCACGCCGAGCGCGACGGTCGCCGCGGCCGGCCCGAACGCCAGCACCGCGACGATGCGCCGGTCGAAGGCGTCGGCGGTGATTTCGCCTTTGGTCTTCTGCCGCGGCCACAGCAATGCGCCGGCGATGAAAAAGGTTGGCAGCAGGAAAAAGACCTGGCTCGCGACAAAGAATGCGGGGTGCACGATGTGGTCGAACCAGCCGCGCACCGGCGCCGCGCGATGCTCGGCGTAGCGGAACGGAATGAAATCGTTCTGGAACAGCCAGATCACATGCGGCAGCGCGATCAACAGCGCCAGGCCGGCGGCGAGCCATGGGCCGGGCGTCGCCAAGGCGCGGCGCGCGCGCCGGTCGAACAGCATGAACAGCGCAAAAGGTGCCGCCAGCACCACCACGAAATATTTGGCCCATAGCGCGCCACCGAAGGCGAGCCCGAGCAAGAGCCAATGCCCAAGCCGGCCGCGCTTGAGCGCGGCGGAGAAGCTGTAGCCGGCCAGCGCCCAGAACGGCAGTTGGATGACGTCGTGATTGAATTTCACGGCCGTGTACTGGAAATAATGCATGCCGTCGATGACGAGCACGGCGACCAGCGCGCCCGTCGCCCCGACCAGCGGCCGCGCCGTGGCGAAGACGAGCGCGAAGGCAATGACGACGACGAGTTCCGCCAGCGCGTAATACGCGCCGTCGACGCCGAAACAGCGATAGGCGATCTCGACCAGCCACCAGGGCAGCGGCGGCAATTTGTCGGAACCGAGCACCCATTCCCGGCCGTAGGTGACGGCCTCGATCAGGTCGAGCGGCAAGTTGGCGTAGAGCAGCGTCGGCAGCGCGGTCCAAACGGCAAAATGCAGCACCAGGAACGAGCCGAACGCGGCCTGCGGCCGCCGCTCGATCCAGCCGATCAGGCCGGCATGCCGGGCGGCCGTGGGGGCCGAAAGCTCAATCGCGGCAGGGGCCGAATCCACCATCGCTCCACGCTCGCCAGATTTAACGTTATAAAATCACCGCAAAGGGTTATCTATCCATAGGGGCAGACTTGCGGCGGCCCGTTGCTTGTGGACACTGCTCCCCCAACAGGCGCGAATCGCTTCCAGTGTCCCGATTTCGAAGTTCGCAGGATGTTGCGGCGCCCTCGGCGGCGAACTTCGAAACCGCCACACCGGCGGAAGCAGGGGGTTAAGCGGCATGGTGCGCATCAGCGCCATCTTCATTGCGGCCTGCATGGTGCTCATCGCCGGCTCGATCGGCGTCGCTGTCTATTTGCGTTTCGGCTTCACCGGCGCGGAGTCGGCGCTGGTCGCGCTCGGCGTGCTTACGGCGCTGGCGGTCTATAACGCCATTGCCGCGCGCAAGCACGACCGGGTGGAAGCGAGCAATCAAATCGCCGCTCTGGCGCGAGGCTCGGGCGATCTGGCCCGCCAATTGGCCGAATTCGGCCGCCGCCTGAACGCGATGGAGGGCAAGGTCGACAGCGTGATCGAGCGCGCGCTGGCTACCGCCCAGCCGCTGGCCGCCGAGATCGAGGAACTGTCGACGCTCGTCAAGCAGCTCGCCGATTCGGTCGCCGCGCACGAAGCGGCGCTGGCGGCGGAACGGACGCCGCCGCCGGTCGTGCTGCCGCCGGCTCCGGCGGCGGTGAACGGCGCCGCGGCCGCGGCCGTGCCGGCGTCGAGCATTGCGGCGCCGCCGGATGGGGCGGCCCCGGCCGCGGTGCCGGCAGCGGCGGTGGCGCCGCCGCCCGCGCCGCCTGAGCCGAAAATCGCCGCCTTCGCCGGGCTCAATCGCGACGGCATCATTGCCGCCATCGCCAAGGCCATCGATGCGTCGAGAATAGATCTTTATTTGCAGCCGGTGGTGACGCTGCCGCAGCGCAAGGTGCGCTATTACGAAGCGTTATCGCGGCTCAAGGCCGACGAGGGCGATCTGGTCGCGGCCGGCGATTTTCTGCCCTATGCCGAAGCCGGCTCGCTGCTGCCGAAGCTCGACCATCTGTGCGCGCTGCGCTGCGTGCAGGTGGTGCGGCGGCTTTTGTTGAAAAATCGCGAGATCGGCCTGTTCTGCAATCTGTCCGGCGCGACGCTGACCGACGCCGGATTTCCGAAGCTGCTCGAGTTCATGGAGGCCAACCGCGCCATCGCGCCGTCTTTGGTGTTCGAATTCACCCAAAGCGCGGTGCGCGCCATGGGACCGATCGAGCACGAGAGCCTGGCGGCGCTCGCCGAGCGGGGCTTTCGCTTCTCGATGGACAATCTCAGCGACCTGCGCGTCAACGCCCGCGAGTTGAACGAGCGCGGCTTCCGTTTCGTCAAGGCGCCGGCGGCGTTGTTGTTCAACCGGATGAGCGTCGTTTCGACCGACATTCATCCCGCGGACTTCTCCGATCTGCTCGGCCGTTTCGGCATCGATCTGATCGCCGACCGGATCGAGACCGAGGCCACTGTGGTCGATCTTCTCGATTACGATGTGCGTTTCGGCCAGGGCAATTTGTTCTCGCCGCCGCGGCCGGTGCGGGCCGAGGCCCTGCAAGGCATCGGCGCCGATCCGCAGGAAATGCCCACGCATGCGGCGGCCCTCGGCGAGGCGTCGGGCGCCGGCACGCTCGCCGGGCTGGCGCGCGCGGGTCTGCGCCGCAGCTAGACCCCTTGCCGGTCGGAGCAAGGCGCGATAGCGACACGCACCGGGGCATTCCGTCCCGCGTCCCGATTGTCCTTCCGCCCGCGGCCGTGATCCACCGATGACGCCTTTCGTCGAAAGCTTCGAGCCCCTGGCGCACGATTATGACGTCCTGTTGTGCGACGTCTGGGGCGTCCTGCACAACGGCATCGCCGCCTTTCCCGCCGCCTGCGACGCGTTGTTGCGGTTTCGCGACCGTGGCGGCACCGCGATCCTGATCACCAATGCGCCGCGGGCCGGCGACGCGGTGGCCCGCATCCTCGATCGGCTCGGCGTGCCGCGCGAGGCCTATGCCGCCATCACCAGTTCGGGCGACGTCACCCGCGGCATCGTCGCGTCGCGCCTTCGGCAAGCCGTCTTTCATCTCGGCCCGCAACGCGACCTGTCGATCTTCGCCGGCCTCGAGGTGAAATTTACCGATCTCGCCGCCGCCGATTACGTGGTCTGCTCCGGCCTGTTCGACGACACCACCGAAACTCCCGACAGCTATCGCGACATGCTGGACGCGATGCGCGCCCGCTCGCTGTTCATGGTCTGCGCCAATCCCGACATCGTCGTCGAGCGCGGCGACGCGCTGATCTACTGCGCCGGCGCCTTGGCCGACGCCTATGGGGCACTGGGCGGCGAGGTCCTCTATTGCGGCAAGCCGCACGCGCCGATCTACGAGGCCGCATTGGCCAAGGCCGCGGCGCTGCGCGGCGGCACCGCGCCGGCGCGCCGGCGCGTGCTGGCGATCGGCGATTCGGTGCGCACCGACCTCAAGGGCGCCGCCGCGTTCGGTATCGATTATATGTTCGTCACCTCCGCCATTCACGCCGAGGAATACGGCTCGCGCGAGACGCCCGACATGGCGGCGCTGAACGCCACATTCGCCGCGGCGGCGGTGGCGCCGAAAGCGGTGATGCGGGCGCTCGTCTGGTAGGATTTTGGCGGGGACCGCGGCTCAGGCGGTCGTCGGCACCCGGGCGGCGACGAAAGTGGCGGCGTTGTTCTGCTCCACCGCCGAGCCGAATTCCTGCTTGGGAGAGAAAACCGCTTCGATCTTGGCCTTGAGCGTCTGGGCGTTGAACGGCTTGACGATGTAATTGTTCACGCCGGCCTTTTTGGCCGCGATCACGTTCTCGGTCTTGGATTCGGCCGTCACCATGATGAAGGGGGTACCGCCGATTTCCGGTGTCGCGCGCACCCGCCGCAGCAGGTCGTAGCCGGTCATCGGCTCCATGTTCCAATCGGAGATGACGAGGCCGTAGCGCTTGATGTTCATTTTTTCGAGCGCGCTCGAGCCGTCGGCGGCGTCGTCGATGTCTTCGAACCCGATCTGCCGCAGAAGATTGCGGATGATGCGCACCATGGTGCTGTAATCGTCGACCACGAGCACGGACATTTTCGGATCGAGCGCCATCGCTCTGCTCCTTAGCGCGCGACCGGCGCGAAGCTGGCGCGCCTGAACGCGCGCGAGGACTTGTCGTAGGGGCAAACCGCCGCCGGGGGATGCCCGGCGATTTCCTCCATGGCCGCAAAGCCTACATAAGGTGTTTGAACGCGCGGTTAACCGCTCTGGCCGGGCGATCTCTTGACTTTGCGCCCGCGGCGGCGGCACCACTCCGGGAACGTTCCGTAACCGGTTGTTAACGATCCGAAGGCGATGGCGGCGAAGACATTCAGCCTCGTGCGCGATTTTGCTGCCGCCGGCGGATTGCGCGGCGCGGTGGTCGCCATCGGCAATTTCGACGGCGTGCACCGTGGTCACAAAGCGGTCATTGCCGCGGCGCAGGCGCGGGCCGCCGCGCTCGGCTGTCCTGCCGCGGCGCTGACCTTCGAGCCGCATCCGCGTACCTTCTTCAATCCCGGCGAGCCCCTGTTTCGGCTGACCGACGAAGCCGCCAAAGTACGGCTCCTCGCCGCCACCGGCCTTGACGGCGTCATCGTGCTGACTTTCGACGAGGCGCTGGCGCAGCTCTCCGCGCAGGACTTCGTCACGCGGATTCTGGTCGAGCGTTTCGCGGTGCGTGGGGCGGCGATCGGCTTTAACTTTCATTTTGGCGCCAATCGCGGCGGATCGCCGGACTTTCTGACGGCCGAGGGCGCCAAATGCGGCTTTACCGTCGATATCGTGCCGCCGCTGCGGGATCGCGGCCGCCCGGTGTCCTCGCAGCCGATCCGCCAGGCCCTGGCCGCCGGCCGCCTGCCCGAGGCCGAGGAGCTCTTGGCCTATCCGTGGTTCGTGTCCGGCCCGGTGATCCATGGCGACAAGCGCGGCCGCGAGCTCGGCTTTCCGACCGCCAACCTCAAGCCCGATCCGTCCTGCGGCCTGCGCCACGGCATCTACGCAGTGCGCGTCAATCACAACGGCCGTCATTACGACGGGGTCGCCAGCTTTGGGCGCCGGCCGATGTTCGATAGCGGCAGCGTCCTTCTCGAAGTGTTTCTGTTCGACTTCTCCGGCGATCTCTATGGCGCCGCGCTCGACGTGGCGTTTATCGCCTTCATCCGCGACGAGGCCACTTTCGCCTCAGCCGAGGAGCTTATTCGCCAGATGCACGACGATTCCCGGCGCGCCCGCGAAGCCTTGGCGCAGGCTGGCGATGCCTTTCCGCCGATCTAGCGGGCGGCCTTACGAGCCTGCGGGTTTACGCGTCTGATTGCGGGTCTTGCTGGCCCTGGTTGCGGTAATCGCGCGCCCATTGCGCCGCCATGACACCCAGCAGGGCGACGGGGATCAAGCGCTGCCAGCCGATGCTCCGCCCGGCCTCCACCGCCACCCCCAGAAGCTTCGGGTCGAGCAGCCAGGACGGCGAGTGCGCCTTGGCGGCGCGGGCGAGAATGGCGCGCTCGCGCGCCCGCCGGCGCACCAGCGCGGCGATCAGCAGGGCAAGGAGCGCGATCGCTGCAAAGATGCCGGCCATGATCAGCCCGGCAAAGACGTCGCCGGCTTGGACCGCGAACCAGGCGTAGCCGCTGACGCAGAGAAAGGCGAAAGCGGTGAACAGCGCCACGCCCACGATGGCGAGCCAGACAATGCCGGCGACGCTGGCGCCGCTTCGGGCCTGAATCGCCAGCGTAATCTCGCGGGTGAGGGCATTGAGCATCGGACGATCCGGTTCGCCTAGCGCCGCCAGGTCATTCCGAACAGGAAGCCGAGCCCGGCGACGACTGCAAGCGTGGCATAGGGCCTGGTCTTGAGCGACTCGTCGAGCGCTTCGACGAAATTGTCCGAGACCTCGCGCACCGCGCCGACCGCTTCGCGGCCGGCGTCCTGGGCGTCGGCGACGACGCCGTCGACGCTCGATCGGGCACGCTGCCATGCGGCGCCGCCCCGGTCGGCGAGAATTTGCGCCATCTGATCGGCCAGCCGGCCAAAGTCGTCCCGCAATGCCTGTAAATCTTTCTGGATTTCGCCTGACGCCTCGGCGGCGGCCTTATTGACGTCGCGGATGCCTTCGCGGGCGTCGCTCGCGCTCTCGCGCAGGTTCGAGGATACCGTCGAGGCGCTGACCATGCCGTTACTCCCTGGAAATAAGAATTGCCGGATTGCCCGGATAATGACCCGCGTCCGGGAAAGTTCCATTGACGCAGATCAAAGGCGAAAATGACCAATTCACTCAGGGAGTTTGACTTCCTCGGTCGGGACCAGATGATTGAAGATGACAAGCGCTACGATCGACAACGGCACGGCCAGTAAGGCGCCGAACGGCCCCCACATCCAGGTCCAGAAGGCGAGCGCCAGAAACACCAGAAGCGGATTGAGCGTGAGCCGCCGGCCGACGATGGTCGGCGTGACCAGGTGACCTTCCAGCGTGGTGACCCCGATCAGCATCAGCGGTCCGACAAAGGCGTGGCTGAGCGAGGGAAAACTCACCAGTCCGACGCCGAACAGCACCACCACCATCACCGCCGGGCCGAGATAGGGCACGTAATTCAAGAGCGCGGCCAGCAGGCCGAAAATCGCCGGATTGGGCAAGCCGACGAGCCAGGCGCCGATCCCGATGATGACGCCGACGGCGGCATTGATGACGGTTACGACCGTCAGATAGCCGGCGAGGTTGCGCTCGATGTCGTGCATGATCTTCAAAAACCGCAGCTTTGAATCGCGGTTGGCGAACATTTTGACGATCTGACTGCGCAATTCCATCTGGCCGACGAGGAAGAAATAGAGCGTCACGAAGAACAGCAGCACTTCGCCCGCCGCCGGCGTGAGAAAGGCGACCACCGGCAGCACCACGCTCGGCGTGCTGATGCCCATCGGTTGCGCGCTATTGCCGAACAGCGCGCCCTCGAGCTGATGCAGCGCCGCCAGCGGCTGATCGAGCACCGACAGCTTTTGCTGGATGGCGGCGCCGATTTGCGGGGCCTGGGCGATCCAGCCGCTCACGGGACCCGCCAGCGCCATGCCGAGCAGGCTCATGCCGCCAAAGCCGACCAAAAGGATAAAGAGCCCGGTAATCCACGGCGAAATGCCGGCCCGTGCCAGCGCCTTCAAAAGCGGTGCCAAAGTCAGCGCAATGACCGCGGCGGCGAGCACCGGCAGCAGAATGGCGCGGCCGAGATAAAGGAAGGCGCCGGTCAGCAGCAGGAAGATACCGACGATCGCCACTTGGCCCACCGAGCCCCACATGGTCTGCACGTTGTCGACCGGCCTGGGATCGCTGATCACCAGAGCGTGGCGGACTTCGCGTTTTGCCCGGATATACTCCATAAACCCTCCGTCGCCCCGCGCCGGCCCCGGGAATGGCCCTGAATTAACGCCCATTTGGCGGCGCCGTTCCCCATGGCTGCCCGGCGCTGCGGCCGGGGCTTTCCGCATCGCACCCGGCTTGTGTTAGAAGGCGCGGCCATGAACGACACCCCCGCCAAGGCCCGCGACTATTCGGAAACGCTGTTTCTGCCCAAGACCGATTTCCCGATGCGTGCCGGCCTGCCGCAAAAGGAGCCGGAGCTTTTGGCGCGCTGGCAGAAGATCGATCTTTACGGCCGGTTGCGCGCGGCGGCCAAGGGCCGGCCGCGCTTCGTCCTGCACGATGGGCCGCCTTATGCCAACGGCAACATCCATATCGGGCACGCGCTCAACAAGATTCTCAAGGACGTGGTGACGCGCAGCCAGCAGATGCTCGGCGCCGATTCGAACTATGTGCCGGGCTGGGACTGCCACGGCCTGCCGATCGAATGGAAGATCGAGGAGGAGAATTACCGCGCCAAGGGCAAGCCGAAGCCGGATTTCTCCAATGCCGCCGCCCTTGTCGAATTCCGCCGCGAATGCCGTGCCTTCGCCGCGCACTGGATCGAGGTGCAGCGCGGCGAATTCATCCGCCTCGGCGTCACCGGCGACTGGGCGCATCCCTACACCACCATGGAGCCGTCCGCCGAAGCGCAGATCGCCCGCGAATTGATGAAATTCGCCGCCAACGGCACGCTCTATCGTGGCTCGAAGCCGGTAATGTGGTCGGTGGTGGAAAAGACCGCGCTGGCCGAGGCCGAGGTCGAGTACGAGGATTACACGTCGGACACCGTGTGGGTGAAATTCCCGATCGCCGGCAAATTGTCCAAAGGAGGAAAGGACTCGCAAGACCTCGACGGTGCCGCGATCGTCATCTGGACCACCACGCCGTGGACGATTCCGGGAAACCGCGCGATCAGCTATTCGCCGCGGATCGAATATTCGATCTATGAAGTGACGGATGCGCCCGAGGGCAATTGGGCAAGGAAGGGCGACAAGTTCGTCTTGGCAAAAAAGCTCGCAATCGACGTGATGCGGCAGGCGAGGGTGCTCGCCTATCGCGAGCTGCGCCCGATTTCGTTTCAGAACCTGGTTGCTCCGGTGACGTGCTCGCATCCCTTGCGCGGCTTTGCGGACGATTATGAGTTCGAGGTTCCGCTGCTTCCCGGCGATCACGTCACCGACGACACCGGGACCGGCTTCGTGCACACCGCACCGGGGCACGGCCGCGAGGACTTCGACGTCTGGATCGCGCATGCCCGCGAGCTTTCGGCGCAGGGCATCGACACGCACATTCCCTACACCGTCGACGCCGACGGCCGCTTCACCGAAGCGGCGCCGGGCTTTGCCGGCAAACGCGTGCTGACCGAAAAGGGCGAGAAGGGCGACGCCAACGAGGCGGTGATCAAGGCCTTGACCGAGGCCGGCATGCTGATCGCGCGCGGCCGGTTGAAGCACCAATATCCGCATTCCTGGCGGTCCAAAAAGCCGGTGATCTTCCGCAACACGCCGCAATGGTTCATTGCGATGGATAAAGGCATCGACAAGCCGCACGACACATTGCGTCATCGCGCGCTCACCGCGATAGCGGCGACGCGCTGGGTGCCGGCGGCCGGCGAGAACCGCATCAACGGCATGATCGAAAGCCGGCCCGACTGGGTGATTTCGCGCCAGCGCGCCTGGGGCGTGCCGATCGCGCTGTTCATCAAAGAGAAGCCGGACGGCTCGGTCGAGGTTCTCGACGATCCCGAAGTCAATGTTGCCATCATCGAGGCGTTCGCCGACGAGGGCGCCGACGCCTGGTACGCGCCCGGCGCGCGCGAGCGCTTTCTCGGCAAGCGCGCCAACGAGGACTGGCAGAAGGTCGACGACATTCTCGACGTCTGGTTCGATTCCGGCTCGACGCACGCGTTCGTGCTGGAGGATGCGGCGGCCTTTCCGGCGCTCGCGCATGTCCGGCGCAAGGTGGATGGCGGCGACGAGGCGGTGATGTATCTCGAAGGCTCCGATCAGCATCGCGGCTGGTTTCAGTCCTCGCTCCTGGAAAGCTGCGGCACGCGCGGCCGCGCGCCGTTCGACGTCGTGCTCACCCACGGCTTCGTGCTCGACGAGGACGGCCGCAAAATGTCGAAGTCGCTCGGCAATGTCACCGCGCCGCAGGACGTGATCAAGCAATCCGGCGCCGATATCCTGCGCATGTGGGTCTGCGCTGCCGATTATGCCGACGATCTGCGCATCGGGCCGGAAATCCTCAAAACCACGGTCGATACCTACCGCAAGCTGCGCAACACGCTGCGCTGGATGCTCGGCAATCTCGCCCATTACGAGGAAGCCGATCGGATTGCGGTGGAAAAAATGCCGGAGCTCGAGCGGCTGATGCTGCATCGGCTGGCCGAGCTCGATCTCGCGATCCGGCAGGCTTATGCCGATTTCGATTACAAGCGCATCTTCGCCGCGCTCAACGCCTTCATGACGGTCGATCTGTCGGCTTTCTATTTCGATATCCGCAAGGATTCGCTCTACTGCGACCCTTATTCCTCGCCGACGCGCCGGGCCTGTCTCACCGTGCTCGATCAGTTGTTCCGCGCCACGGTGTGCTGGCTGGCGCCGATGCTGTGCTTCACCGCGGAGGAAGCCTGGCTCGCGCGCGATCCTGCCGCCGTGTCGGTGCATCTGGAGCCCTTTCCGCTCATCCCGGCATCGTGGCGCGACGACGCGCTGGCGGAGAAGTGGCGCAAATTACGCAATGTGCGGCGCGTGGTGACCGGGGCGCTGGAGCTCGAGCGCGCGGCCAAGCGCATCGGCTCTTCGCTCGAAGCCCACCCGCTTATCCATATTGCCGACCCAGACCTGTTCGCGGCGGTCGCCGACGCCGATCTCGCCGAGCTTTGCATCACATCGGGCGCGGCCCTGGTCGAGGGCGAGGGTCCGCCGGAGGCGTTTCGCTTGGCCGATGTCGCGGGCGTCGCCGTCGTGCCGGAACCGGCGCAAGGAAAGAAATGCGCGCGTTCGTGGAAAATCTCGCCTTCGGTCGGGCTCGATCCGCAATTTCCCGACGTGACCCCGCGCGACGCGCAGGCGTTGCGCGAACGGGAAACCATGCGCAAGGCCGCGGAATAGAATCGGAGCGGCGCGGTCATGGCGGAAGCGGTGCAAAACGATCCGGCCGGCTCTTACCTGTGGGGGCGGTTGAGCGGCTTCGGCATCTGGATCGCCGCGTTCGCCTGCCTTGCCGATCAAGCGAGCAAATTCTGGCTGCTCGACGATTTCGAGCTCGGCCGCCGCGGATCGGTCGCGGTGACCCGGTTTGTCGATCTGGTGCTGACCTGGAACACCGGCATCAGCTACGGCCTGTTGCAGCAGCAGGGTACGGTCGGCACTTGGGCGCTGTTCGCGTTCCGCGTGGCCGCCGTGATCTTCCTCTGGGTCTGGCTGACGCGATCGACGTCGCGGCTTACCGCCACAGCCATTGGCCTGATCATCGGCGGGGCGGTCGGCAACGGGCTCGACCGGCTGCATTGGCCGGGAGTCATGGATTTTGTCCTGTTTCACATCGAGACAGCGGGATTCAGTTTCCGCTGGTACGTGTTTAATCTTGCCGATGTGGCCATTGTTGCCGGGGTAGTGGGATTATTGTATGAATCCTTGCTGGGCGGGGGCGCCGCAAAAGCGCCCTGATCGGGTCTATAAAACTGTCCCCGGGACGTGAGTTTGCATAGATCGGCATAAGTGCATCGGCGTTTGATGCAGGCACGTCGGGTGAGGGCATGCCGCAGGATCGAACAATAGACGATGTGACGGGCGGCCGCAGCGATT
>Ga0335074_10003974_pt1 | contig 20350 bp, 20 predicted proteins | sample Lox_Sample_23_FD_206715 | JGI IMG/M metagenome (GOLD analysis project Ga0335074, IMG submission 206715) | Soil microbial communities from Loxahatchee National Wildlife Refuge, Florida, United States - Lox_Sample_2.3 | ecosystem: Environmental > Terrestrial > Soil > Wetlands | place: USA... | reverse complement strand
AGTTCGATCAACGTCGCTGACGGCGCCGCCTTAGCCTTGGCTCATGCCGATGAGTCCTGAGGATTTCCACGCCTACGCCATGCAGGCCGCCGATGCCGAAGGGCGGTTGCCGTTGTCGCGGATGACCGGCTGGGAGATATTCCCGTTCGAGCAGGCGGGGCTGCAGGTGGTGCCACTAGCGCCGCCGTCGCTGCCCGAGCCAGCGCGAGATGGCGAGAACGGCGCGGACTGCCGTGGCTGCAGGCCAAGCCGGGCGCTGGTCTGGTCAGACGAGCACTGGCGGTTGTCGCTGCTCGCGCCGTCGGGCGTACCGCTGATCCTCATCCTCGAGCCCATCGCTCACCACGACCTGGCCGACCTGCCCGATGACCTCGCCAGCGAGATGGGGCTGCTCATCACCCGGATCGCCACGGCGATCGAGTCCCTGCCACATATTGCCCGCGCGCACGTGAGCCGCTGGGGAGACGGTGGGGCGCACTTGCACGTCATGTTCGTTGCCCGCCCGGCCGGGTTCTCCCAGCTACGCGGATCTTGCCTGGTGATGTGGGATGACCTGCTGCCCACCGTCCCTGACGACCAGTGCAAGCATGACGCGGCCGCTGTCGGCGAGGGACTTGCCCGCAGCTATGGCGGTCTAACGGCAAGCTTGGGGTAATTCGCATACGTCGGCCGTTCATGGGAAGCAGATTCAGCGCTCTGTTTCGCAACCTGGGAGGGCTGACGACATGAGCGCGAACAGCAAGATGCGGAATCGGCTCCGGATCGCCCGGGGTCACGCGAACATGCACCTCGGCCGGCTGACCGGCGACCGTTCCCGCCAGGCCAGGGGCCGCAAGCAGCGGCTGGGCGGGAAGGCACGCCAGGCAGGTGAGCGCATGAAGGACGCGGGCCAGGAGCTGATTGCCGCCTTCCGGCGCTAGCTGACGGGCGGCGTAACCGGGGGCCCGTGACCCTGGCCGCTCGCGGGCGATGACCCGGCGGTTACGCCGTTGCCAGGTGCTCCGACAGCGCGGCGCGGAACTGTTCCGGCTGGTCAAGGTGCGGGCCGTGGCCTGAATCCGGGATGACAACTTCGCGGTACCGGCCACCGGCTGCGGCGTAGCCGTCAAGGACGGCGCGGGTCTGCGCCAGCATCGGCTGCGGCGGCCAGGTGTCAGGCCCGGGCCAGCCGGGGACCGCCCCGACTGAGCCGAGGTAGGCCAGGTCGTACAGCGATGTGTCGGACACGATGACATCGTCAGCGCCGCGCAGCCACAGGATTGGCGGCTTGGGATCGACGGCGGCCAGGTTAGTGATCCGGAAATGAGTCGGCGCCATCGTGTTCAGGATCCCGCGATCGCCGGGGACGAAACCGGGCCAGGCGGAAGTCTCCTGAAAGGTACCCGGATAGTGGTCGTCGCCAATCTGGGTCGACAGCATCGACTCCACGAAGATGTCCAGTTCCGCAGGCACGAACGGCGGCTTCACGTAGTGGGCCAGCAGGACCTGCCGCGGTGACGTGGGCTTGTCGCCGGTGCGGTCATGGCCTGCCAGCCGCTCAACGAAATCAGGGTTGGCTGAACCAGCGCCCGAGCCGACACCGGAGGGATCACACATCGCGCCGTCGGTCCCGCGGGTGCCGCCGAAGCCGAACGGGGAGACGGGCGCCACGAGGGTGACCGACGCCGCGCGATGCGCGGCCGGGCGTTCGGTCAGGTACTGGAGCACTACGCCCCCGCCCATGCTCCAGCCCACCAGGTGCACCGCTTCCAGGCCCAGTGTCTCGATAACGGCGGCCAGGTCGTCGGCGTGGTCGCCAAGCCCGCGGGTCGCGTCCACCGGTTCCGGGTCGGTCTCGCCGAAGCCGCGCAGGTCGACGGCCAGCGGCCGGCAGCTTTCCGGCAAGCCGAGCATGGTCGGCTGCCAGAACAGCGACGACGACACGTTGCCGTGCACGAACAGGACCGGGTCGCCGGTGCGCCCGTTCACCGACAGCACACCCATGGACAGTCTGCTGGTGTTCACCCGCTCGGCAGTGATGCCAGGCAGCAGTTTGCGCATCGTTCCTCCGCTGTGCCGCGACAACGGAGCCTATCTTCTTGCGGCTGACCTTTCTTGCGGCCCCGTTCATGATCGCTGCTGGGGGATCTGTGCGGCGAGGAGGGCGGCGCGCAGTTCAGCCGGATCGCGCGTGACGAGCGTGTGCGGGTTCTGGCCGAAGTGCCGGCTGCGGGCGATGTAGCGGGGGCCAGTGAGGGCAGGCTCCATCGTGATGAAGAAGGCCGGGAAGTCGTCTTGCAAGCTGGTCAGTGTGGCCTGGTGCTCGGTATCCATGAAGTTTTCTCCGTAGCATTCGGGACGCACTGCGTTTGTATTACCCAAGGGTGCCGTTCCGGAATAGTCTGGAGAATGGTCACACTGCGGCCCGTCATTTGGGTGCCGACCGTTGTTCGGAGGGTGTGACGTCACGGATATTCATGTGTGAGCATGTGTGAGGAGGGCGTCGTCATGTCGCACGATGTAGGAGGTAACCCTCGTCAGGTGTTCGGGGCGATGGTGCGGTTCTACCGGGAGAAGGCCGAGTTAAGCCGTCAGGAGGTGGCCCGGCGGATCTGCAAGTCGGTATCGCTGATACAGGCGATTGAGCTGGGCGACCGCGCGGCGACACCAGATGTGACCACCGACCTCGAGAGGGCACTGAGTGCCGGCGGAGCTCTGCTCAAACTGCGGAAAGAAATCGGGAACGGCCTCGGCTACCAGGCGTTTCCTGGCTGGTTTCAGGAATTTGCGCACAAGGAATCGCAGGCATCGACCTTACGGTGGTTCGAGCCGCTGATTGTGCCCGGCCTGCTGCAAACAGAGGAGTACGCAAGAGCGATATTCCGAACCCGGTTCCGCGCCACTGACGAGGAGATCGAGGAGCAGGTCGCAGCCCGAATGAAGCGGCAGGAAGCAATAACCCGAAAGGACCCAGCATCTCTGTGGGCCATCCTGGACGGTGGGTGCTGCGCCGACCGGTAGGCGGCCCGCACGCGATGCTGGAGCAGGTAACCCGGCTGGCCGAGATGGCCCGGCTGCCGCACGTCATGATCGAGGTCATACCAGCAAGTGTTGGCGCACAGTATGGCCTGACGGGGGGCGTTCGCCATCGCGGACTTCGATGATGCGCCGAGCATCGGGTATCAGGAGGGCGCCGCGGGCGGGCAGCCGGTTGAGCAGCCCAAAGACGTGTCGTTTCTGACGCTCATGTGGGATACGCTGAGAGCAGATACTCTGCCGAGAGCGGCCTCCCTGGCGGTATTGGAGGAGACGGCGAAATCATGGATGTCAGCCACGTGACCTGGCGTAAGTCGAGCTATAGCGGTGCTAACGGCGGCGGGTGCGTCGAAATAGCACAGTTCCCGGCGGCGGCTGTCGGAGTACGCGACTCAAAGAACCCAGAGGGTCCGAGCCTTCTGTTCACAGTGGACGAATGGCGGGCGTTTGTCGCTGGCGCGAAGACCGGCCAGTTCGACCTGTCGTTATCGTCTCCGGCCTGAAACTTACTGAGCAGCCGCGCGCCGGTCGTGTACCGTGTCCGGCTTCTCCAGCCTGCGCATCGCCTCGTCCCACGTGACGGGCAGTGCCCCGTCTTCCGCCGTCCAGGTGACGAAACTGGAGCCCGCCATCTTCGGCCGGAAGTGCTTCATGAGCTGAATGTGTGGCTCGCGGCCGACGGCACCGTGCAGCGCTTCCGAGTCCTGCCAAGCTGACAGGGTCCAGAACGTCCGCGTCAGCGGCTTAGCGATCAGGGATACGCCCAGCGCGCCGGGCGAGCCCAGCATCTGCCGCCTGATCCGCAGGGCAGCGGTGAGGAACGACGGGACGTCATACAGGTGGCCGAGCTCCAGGCGGGAGGCCATCACGGTGGCGGACCCGTCGTGGGCAGGCGAGGACTTCGGTGCGGTCCACGGAAGAGTTGGCATCTGCTATGTCCTCCTTGTCGCGAGAATGCGGGGTCAGGTGCCGGGTGCGCAGCCCTCCTTCGGGGCGGTGCTACACGCGCACGCGGTCATCCTGTTGTAATGGCCTTGTGCAGTTCAACACTTACACCTATGCCGGAGCGCACATCGCTACCTGGCTGGTCAACAACCCTTCGGCCGAGGCACCGGACCTAGCCAGGACGCTGCACGACTACGACGTCCACGCTCCCGGGGCAACCACAGCCCAGGTGCGGGCGCTGCTGCCTTGGGTGCAGTTGCTGCGCGGGATCTACGAGGCGGCCACCGTGACCGAGAAGGCGCAGTGCGCCGACGCCCTGCTGGTCGCCGCCGACTGCCGCCCGCGGCTGGTCAGCCACGGCACCGACCTGCCGTTTCACTTTCACTACGCGCCTGTCCGCACCGGCCTGGCCGCTCGGGTGAAAGCCCTCACGGCCGCCGGGCTGGCTCACGTGATCGACGACGGGGCCGGTTCCCGCCTGCGGGCCTGCACCCGGACCGGTTGCGAAACCGTGTTCATGGACACCTCGCGCAACGGCCGCCGCCACTTCTGCAGCGTCCGCTGCGCCAACCACGTCAACGTGGCCAACCACCGTTCCCGCCTACGTCAGGCGACCGCACCCTAACCGGCCCGCGCAGCGCCGGAAGCTGCAGCGGCTACCCCCACCAACAACATGAAGGACCCACCCACGTCGCCCCGGCCCGCCCACCACAGCATGGACGGCCCACCCATGCCGCACCCGCACCCTCCCAACAGCATGAAGGGCCCACCCACGGCGCAGCCGCACCCCCCGACAGCATGGGTGGCGCACCCATGTCGCCCTGACAGCATGGACGGCCCACCCATGTCGCACCCGCACGCCCGCAGCAGCATGGATGGGCCGTCAGGTCGTCCCGACAGCATGAAGGGCCCACCCATGCCGCACCCGCACGCCACCAGCAGCATGGATGGGCCACCCACGTCGCTCCCGCATGCTCGCCATCTGGACGGTCGAGCGCAAACACGCAGCCTCGCCGGCCTGACCGCTGATGCGGCCGGCTCGACTTTGCGCCATAAAGTTTCTTGGCCCAACCCGTTGACTTTGTGCCGTAAAGTGGACTCTACTTTATGGCATAGAGTCCAGGAAAGGAGACCCCATGAATGACACACTCGACCCGGCCGCTGCCGGCAACGGCGGCACCTTCGACGCCCAGCAAGCGGCGCAGATCCTCGGTCAGACCAGCCAGCGGGCGCGGCGCCAGTTCGAGCAGTTCCCGCCGTGGTTCTCGGCTGCGCGGGGCATCGCCGCCCTTCTTGCCTACGGTGCAGTCTGGCTGAACGTGCGCGGGCAGCACCCGTACGCACACCCGACCGCGGCTGTCATTCCGGTGGGGATTGTGTTCGGCATCGTCTGCGCGATCCTGGCTATCGTGCTGGCCAGGCGGGCGAGCACCGGAGTGACTGGCAAGACCCCGCTGCGCCCGGTAGAGATCGCCATAGTCTTGGTGATCTCTACCGGTCAGCGTGTTCGTGGTCCTTGGCCTGCTCGCCGGCCATGGCGTGAGCGATTCGATCGTCTACGGCGTGTACCCAGCCGGGGTGCCGTTGATGGCCGGGGGCCTGGCCTGGGCTGGCATCATGGCGACGCGGGCCAACTGGCTGGCGGTCGTGGTGGCGCTCGCGCTCGTCGTGGTCGGGGCGGTGGCCGTGGCCACCGGACCGGTCTGGGCCTGGCTGGTTGCCGGTGTGGGCCTGGGCGTCGTGCTCCTCGTCCGGTCCGCCATCGTGGCCCGGAGCCAGCGCGCATGAGGGTGAACAATGGCTGACGACACGCTCGACCCGCTGATCCACGTGCCCACGCGACTGAAGATCATCGCTACGCTGGCGGCCCTGCCCGACGGTGACGCCCTGTCCTTCACCCGCCTGCAGGACATGATCGGGCTGACTCCGGGAAACCTGATCATCCACCTGCGCAAACTGGAAGAAGCCGACTACATCCACAGCAAGAAGTCGGTTAACGGGAGCGTGTCTATCACCACGGTCGCTCTCACCGGCCACGGCCGCGAGGCACTCGACGCCTACACCAAGGCCCTGCGCGAGTTGCTCGGTGGCCTGTAGAAGGCTCAGTCCTTCTCCCTGATAGCCCCTCCAGGGTGGGGGCTATCAGTCGTTGATAAATGAGGCGGAACGCCAGCCGCTGAGCTGCCGGAACGACGGGAGCTAGCCCAGCTGGAGGCCCGCGACCGTGTTCGGCGCCGGGGATCGCGGTGCACGGGGCGCGAGGCACGAGGCACGGGACACGGGGCGCCGGGCACGGGGCGCGCACGGGGCGCGGGGCGCGGGGCACGGGCGGCACCGGGCACGGGCGGCACCGGGCACGGGCGGCGGGGCGCGGGACGCGCAGCATGCAGGCGCGGGCGCGGGCGAGCGGTCGGGGTGCGGGTTATCCGGCGGGGAGGCGGGCGAATGCCCGGACTGGGATGGTCCCGAATCCCTGGATGCGCAGCGGCACCGCGGTGAAGCTGGCCCCGGTGGGCGGCAGCTTGTCCAGGCCGGTCAGGTGCTCGACCACGGGAATGCCCGCGGCCAGCAGCAGAGTGTGGGCCGGCCGCTCACCGTCAGCGATGTCGTCGATGTTCACCCCGTCGATGCCGACCAGCGCCGGGTCGTGGGCGGCCAGCCAGGCGGCGCCGTCGCGGCCGAGGAAGTGGGCGTCCTCGGCGTACTGCGGGGTCCCGAACCGTGCGGCGTCACCGGTGTGCAGGAGCACCGCTTTGCCGCGCACGTCAACGGCGGCCAGGCTGCCGAGGCCGATCTCCCGTTGCCGCGAGCCGGTGACCCGGATGACCAGCGCTGGCAGGTCGGCGGTGCGCTCCAGCGGGATGCCGGCCAGGTCAGCACCATCGGCGAAGCGGTGGTACGGCGCGTCCAGGTAGGTGCCGGTGTTGCCGACCATGGTGATCTCGTCGATCGCGAACTCGGTGCCAGGGGCGTACCGGCTGCGCGAGGCTTCCCTGGTCAGGTACGGGGTGATGAGCGGCGCAGGGAGCCCGGGATAGGTGATCAACCCCGGCCGGATCACATGGCTGAGCTCGACCAGCTGGCCGCCCGGAACCGGCCCGCCCTCGGCCCGGCCCGGTCCGCCCGCCCTCGGCGCGGTCCGGCCGCCCGGCTTCGGCGCGGTCGGCCGGGCCGCCCCGTGTGCCCTTGTGCTGCTCGGCGAAGACCTCGACGTTGCGCAACTCCACGGTCTCGGTCATCAGCAGACCGAGCGAGGCCACAAACAGGGCGCCGATCGCGGCGGTGTCCACATCGGGCGAAGGAACATCAACCCGGAAGCCGTGTACGGCCAGGTCACCGCCGGTGCTGAAGGTGACCAGAGCGTCGAACGACGCCCGGTAATCGGTCATTCACCGTCCTGCGGGGAGGCTGTGAGCCCGGACTCCCGGAACCGGGTGTAGGCGGGCTCCAGCAGGTCAACGAGGGCATGCCCGCGGACGGTGACACCCAGCTCGGGAAGCTGGCCCAGCACGGTCCCGCCGTCGGCCGGCGAGACTGGCGGGGCCGGCGGCACGAGGTCACCGGCCATCGTGAACCAGGAGTCCAGGCGCTCGGTGAGCGGCGTGCCGGAACGGCCCGCGACGTCTGCGGCCGCCGGGTCGTCAGCGCGGATCGCCTCAAGGTTGGCCAGCAGGCCTTCGCGGTCGCGGCCGCGCCAGGCCAGGATCCGGAACGGGTCCTCGTCGAACGACTCGGCCATCAGGTAGAAGACCGCCGCGATGTGCTTGCACGGCACCGACCAGTCCGGGCAGGAGCAGTCCATGGACAGCTCGTCGGCATCGGCCGGGAACAGCGGCAGCCCCTCGGCGGCGAACACCTCCTCGATGTTCTCGGGCATCTCACCGGACAGCAGCTTCGCGCTGTACCAGGCGCTGGCGGCGAGCGCGCGTTCCAGCACCGCCCACTCCTGCTTGCCGAACGCGGCGATGCCGACACGTACCCGGTAAGGCTGGACCTGGCTGCCCTGCACCCGGGCGGTCACCGCGCCCGCGGTCACGTCGAGCGAGATCACCTGGCCCCGGCGGGCATAGTTCCGGCCGCGCTGCATGCGGCCACCGACACCGATGTCCTCGAGCACCGCGACGAACCGGTGCGACCACCAGGTCTGCGCGATCTGCCCGCGGGTGCTGCGCGCCTTCAGCCCGCCCTCGACCGGGAGCGGGCGGGCCGGCGGCGGGAACCAGCTACTCACCGACGGCATCCTGGGACAGCTCGAACACGCGGCGCAGCTCGCCGGTCGACAGCTCGGTCAGCCAGCCCTCGCCGTCGGTCACAACCATGTTGGCCAGGGCCTTCTTCTGCTCGATCATCTCGTCGATCTTCTCTTCCAGAGTCCCGGTGCAGACGAACTTGCGCACCTGGACGTTGCGGGTCTGGCCGATCCGGAACGCCCGGTCGGTGGCCTGGTTCTCGACCGCCGGGTTCCACCAGCGGTCCAGATGGATCACATGACTGGCGGCGGTCAGGTTCAGCCCGGTCCCGCCGGCCTTGAGTGACAGCAGGAACACCGGCGGCCCGTCGCCGGACTGGAACCTGGTCACCAGTTCGTCCCGCCGCTTCTTCGACGTCCCGCCGTGCAGGTAGGCGATGTCGGTGCCGAACCGGGCGGCCAGGTGGGGCAGCAGCATCTCGGCGAACTCGGTGAACTGGGTGAAGCACAGCACCTTGTCGCCCTCGGCCAGGATCTCCTCGAGAAGCTCCTCAAGCCGGGTCACCTTGCCCGAGCGGGCGCCGATCGCGGACCGGTCGTGCAGCAGCAGCGCCGGGTGGTTGCACACCTGCTTGAGCTTCGCCATCGCGGCCAGAACGTTGCCGCGCCGCTCGATGCCCTCGGAGTCCTCGATCTTCTCCATCATGTCGTCGACGACCGACTGGTACAGCGAGGCCTGCTCGGTCGTGAGCTGGCAGTACTGCTTGACCTCGATCTTGTCCGGGAGGTCGCTGATGACCGTCGGGTCCGTCTTCAGCCTTCGCAGAACGTAAGGCCGGGTCACAGCCCTCAGACGCTCGGCCGGCTCGGCCTGCCCGTGACGCTCAACCGGGATCGCGTATCGCGCCCGGAACTGCTCCCCCGAGCCCAGCATGCCCGGGTTGAGGAAGTCCATGATCGACCACAGCTCGGCCAGCCGGTTCTCCACTGGGGTGCCGGTCAGCGCGACGCGGTGGCTGCCGCCCAGCCGCTTGGCTGCCTTGGCCGTCTGTGACAGGCTGTTCTTGATCGCCTGCGCCTCGTCCAGCACCACCCGCCGCCAGGTGTAGCCGGACAGTTCGTCGGCGTCGCGTGTTGCCGTCGCGTACGTGGTGACCACCAGATCCGCGTCGGCCAGGTGAGCCGACAGGTCCTCCCCGTGCAGCCGCTGCGGCCCGTGGTGGGCGTAGACCCGCAGGTCCGGCGTGAACCGCGCGGCCTCCCGCTCCCAGTTGCCGACCAGCGACATCGGGCACAGCAGCAGCGTCGGGCCGCCCTCGGCGTCGTCGGCTCGGTGCGCCGCCTCCAGAGCCAGCAACTGCACGGTCTTGCCCAGGCCCATGTCGTCGGCCAGGCACGCGCCCAGGCCAAGCGAGGACAAGAACGCCAGCCAGGACAGCCCGCGCTCCTGATACGGCCGCAGGCTGGCGGCAAACGCGGGCGGCAGCTCGATGCGCTGCACCGCCTGAGGCACTGCCCCGTTCAGGAACTCACCAAGCCATCCGTCCGCTGTGACCTGGGCCAGCGGGAGCGGAGCGTCGAGGTCGTCAGGATGGGTGACCGCCAGCCGCATCACCTCGGCCGCCGTGACCTGCCCGGACTTCTGGCCAGCCAGGAACTCGAGGCCGCGCTTGAGCTGGCCGGGATCGACAGCTACCCACTGGCCGCGCAGCCGGACCAGCGGCGCCTTGGCCGCGGCCAGCGCGGTGATCTCCTCGTCGGTCAGCGTGTCATCGCCAACAGCGAGCTGCCAGCGGAAGTCCACGAGCTGGTTGCGGCCAAACCGGCTGGAGCCGGCCACCACGCCGTCGACCGGAGTGGACGCGGACGCGGACAGGCTGAGCCTGCGGCGCCGGTCCCACCAGCCCGGCAGCAGGACCCCGAACCCGGCGTCGTCCAGGGCCGGGGCGGCGCGTTCAAGGAAGTGATACGCCCCGTCGGCGGCAAGCCCGAGCGCACACGGCTGGGCCTGGTGCAGCCCGTCAGCGAGCTCGGGGTAGACCCGGCAGGCCCGGCCGAGCTCACCCAGCAGGACTTCCTGCGGCCGGGCGAGCCAGCGGCTCAGGCTGGTGTCCCCACCCCAGACCCGCGCTGCGGGCACCAGCAGGCTCGGGTCGGCCATGGACTGGAGCAGGAAGTCGAGCCGCCACTGGCCAGCGTCGGAGGCCGGCGGCTCACGTTCTGTATCTTCATCTTCTTCTTCGGTCAGCCGGAACGTGACCCGCGCCGGCCCGGTGAGGCCTGTGCCCTCCTCGTCCCACGGGCGCAGCGCCTCGGCCAGGGCGTCGAGCTCCCTGGGCTCGGCGTCGAGCCGGCCGTCCGGGGAGGTGAGCGCGGTCAGCCAGGCCTCGGCCGCGGGGAGGCGCGACGGCCTGCGGCCGCCTCGGCGCGGGGGGACCAGGGACTGCGGGTCGCCGCCCGCCAGCGCCTCCCGGGCGGCCGCGTCGGTCAGCGCGGCCAGCGCGGCGGTGAACAGCTCGTGGGCGTCGTCAAAGCCAGGCTCGGCCCGGCATACCGGCGGCATCGCCGCCACGTAAGAGTGGGCGGCCATGACGTCGTGGCCCTGCAGGAACGGCCGCCACCTGGCCGCCGCCCCGGTCTCATCCCGGAGGAGGCTTGGCAGCACCCGGCCGCGGAACACCAGGTCCCGCGCGAGCGCGGCCACGTTAGCCAAATAATCAAAAGAGTTTCCATAACGGATGTCCGGCGCAGGCCCGGCCAGGACGGCCAGCGCGGCGGCTGGTTCCAGTACCACCACGGGTACCCGCCACGGCAGCAGCGCGGGCCGCGACTGCGCGGGCTGGCGTGGGGTGATCCGGATCAGTTCCGGGGAGTCCAGCGGTGTCTTGCGCAGCGACGGCAGCAGCAGCACGGCCTCGTCCGGCTTGCCGGCATGAACGGCAGCGAGCGCGGCCGAAGGCGCGGCGAACGGATGCGGCCGGGCTGACCGCAGCACCTGGCTGCGGCTCGTGACGGCGAGTTCGGAGTCCTCGGCCCACAGGCACAGCCCACCGCCAATGGACCAGAACGCGTGTACGACCAGCATGTCAGAAACGCTCCACCGAGGGGTTTGCGCCGGGAACTCTCCGGCCTCAGCCTAGGCCCCGCTGCCCCGGACCGCCCAGGCAACACCCACGTGGCGGCTAGTCGCCGACCAGTCCCGGCGCCGCCGGGAACGACGCGCCCCAGACGTCCTCGCGTTCTATCAGCCACGGTGGGAGCCGGCGGCTGCCACCGCCCTCGCCACCGACGCCGCCCATGCCGCCCATCGGCATCATCGGCATCATCGGCTGGGCGCTGGCGGTCTCACCCGCCGCACCGGCGGCCTCGCTGGCCGCAGCGGCGGCACTGCCCCCGGCCATGTTGGCCGCCTTGGCGATGGCACCGCCGATGACGCCACCGCCGAGGGCTGCGGCCGACGGGATCGCGGCCCCGGCGAGCGCCGGAGCGCTGTCACCGGATGCGGCCCCGCTCTTGCCACCGACCGACGCGCTGAGCGCCAGTGCTCCCAGGCCACCGGTAACCGCCGCCACCGCGGCCAGCCCGATCGTGTACATGCTGCCGAACAGCCCGCTTGACTGGCTGCTGCCGTCGGCCGGGCTCGACGGGGTGATCACGTCGGCGGGGCCGTCGAGCAGGCCAGTGAGCGCCGTCGTGCCTGCCGCCGGAGCCCCGGCAGCCGACGTGGAAGCGAGCGCCGCCGGCACCGCGGCGTCTGGCGACGGCGGGATAGCTGCCTGCTCGGTCACGTAGCTGCCCGCCAGCGTCTGCATCACCGCCACCGCCTGGCTCTGCGCCACCGTCGCCGTGGCCGTGGCCTGCTGCTGCGCCTGGACGGCCTGCACCGCCGCCGCCTGCTGTTCCTGAAGCTGCAGCATCGTCAGCGGCGACAGGCCCGCTGTGACCTGGACCGGCTGCGCGGCCAGCGCCACGGTGGCCGGCGATACCACGGGCACGTCGACCGGCCCGGGCATCTCAGCCCGCGCGGTCTCCAGAGCGTCGAGCGCGTTATAGGTCAGGTCGCGCATAGCGAAAGCGGTGTCTGCCACCGTTCGCATGCCGCTGGCCAGGTCCGTCATCATCTGCGTGTAATCGGTGGCGGCGGTGCCGCTCCACCCGGTGCCGAGCGAGCTGAGCTGGACCTCCAGGCTGTTCGCCTGTTCGTGCAGCAGAGTTCCGACCGAGTCCCAGGCCTGCGCCGTGTTGCTGCAGCTCGCCGGGTCGCTCTGGTCGAGCATCTGGTTCAGCTGCGCGACCGTGTACTGCGCGAAGTTGGTGACGACTGGCATCGGTCAGCCTCCCTGGATGACGCTCGGCGAAACCGCCGACGCGCTCGTGTACCCGGCCGCTGCGTCCTGGTCAGCCTGCTGGTAGGCGTCGGCGACGGCAGTGGTCACGTTCTCCGCGAACCCGATTGCCTGCCTGACCTGGCCGAGCAGGTCGTGCATCTGCTCAACGGCGGCCTGCTGGCTCTGGGCCAGCAGCCACGCCTCGGCGAACGCGCCGAACTGCGGCTGCGTGGCGGACTGTGCAATGAGGGCGTTCATCGGCACCGCGATGCCCTCGAGCTGGGTTCGCAGTTCGCGGGCGAAGGCATGCAGCGACGACAGCTGGACTGAGTACGACTGCTCGGTCATGACCGTATGACTCCCGGACGGTGCGGTAGCGCGGATACCCGGTAACCGGCGCGGGCACCGCTGTCTGCCGGCTGCCGGCGGTTGCTGTGCCAGCGGACGGCGAGCCAGCCGCGCCCGGCGCCCGCCCTATCCGGCGCTGCTGAAGAGGTTGGTGATCTGGCTCTCCAGCTGCTGCTGGGACTGCTGTGCATTGGTCACCTGAGTGGAGAACTGGCCGATCTGAGCGGCCACTTCGTTCGTCTCGTTTATCAGCTTGTTGATGAGCGCCTGGGCCGCCTGGCTCGAGTTCCCAAGCCATGACCCGTACATCGCCTGGAGGTCCCTTTGCAGATCCGACATGTAGCTCTGGAGGCTATTAGCAGTCGCCTTCAGAGTTTGGGCACTCTGGCCTAGCTGGCCGAAATTCACCTGGATCTGGGTTGCCATGTCGTTGGCTCCTTTCTTGGCGGCCCGGGTTACGAGACAGGATTCAAGCGGCCCATAACGAGCTGGTTGACCGCCGCCGTGGTCTTCTGATAGGTCTCCGCCTGGGTGGTGTCGCCGGACGTGTACTGATTCTTAGCCTTGTTGACGTACGTCCCCAGGGCAGTGAGATCGTTCGCGGCCTGCGTGATCTTCTCCGTCAGAGCGCTGTGCGTCTGCTGATAGGCGTTCGCCTGATCTCCCTTGTACACAGCTATCAGGGCGCTCAGTTCGTTCTGAAGGTTCTTCAGGGCCGACTGGGCCTGCTGCGCGGTGTTGTTGAACGAATTGATCGCCTTTACCTGGTCGGGCGTTGCGACGCTATAACCAGAACCGGGGCTGGTCACAGGCGCGCCTCCTATCTTCAGGAGTAGGGATGATTTCTTGTGCATCCCTCGATGACAATCAGATTAGGATCGCGCTGCGGCCGGCAAAACGGCACAACTGCCGGTCGCTGTGACGGCAGAAGTACCCACAGAGTCACCCCTGGGTGGGCGGGGACCAGGCCACTTGCACCAGCAGCGGCGCCGACCGGCGCCGCACGAGCGTGCCGCGGCCGGGCGGCTGCGCCTCCGGCTTCACCGTGCCGAGCAGCGCTCCCTCGTCCTTCGACCCCGACATCACGATGCCGGGTGAGCCCAGCTCCCGCAGCCGCTGCAGCACCGCCTCGAACAGGCCGCGGGCCGCGCCCCCGCTGGCCCGGGCGACCACGAGGTGCAGGCCGATGTCGCGGGCCTGGGGCAGGTAGTCGAGCAGCGGCGCCAGCGGGTTGCGGCCGGGCACAGCGACCATCTCGTAGTCGTCCACAAGGACGAACAGATCGGGGCCCTTCCACCAGCTCCGGGTGCGCAGTTGCTCCGCCGTGACCTCGGGGCCCGGCATCCGCGCCCGCATGGCCTCGGCGCAGTCGGCGACCAGCGCGTCCAGCGCCGTCTCGGAAGCGGCGTAGCCGAGCAGGTACTCCGGGGGCACCGTGTCGAGCAGCGCCCGGCGGTAGTCGACAACCAGCATCGCGGCCCGCTCGGGCGGGTAGGCCGCCATCACGCCAGCGGCTATCGTGCGCAGCAGCCCGCTCTTGCCCGACTCGACGTCGCCGAACGCGACGAAATGCGGGTCGGAGGCGAAGTCGACGTGGACGGGACGCAGGTCGGCCTCGGAGAGACCGAGCGGCACCAGACTTGCGGCGCCCGGCGCCTGCGACCGCTCGCTGTCAAGCTCGCGCAGCGCGGCCAGGGAGATCTCGCGCGGCAGCAAGCGCACCCGCGGCGCGGGAGCACCCGGCCAGGCCTCGGTGATCCGCCGGGCCAGGTCGGCGGAGCCGTCGCCCATCGTGGCCGGGTTGGTGTCGCCGTCCACCCGCGGCAGGGCGCTGAGGAAGTGCAGCTTGTCCGGGGTCACGCCGCGCCCGGGCGCATCCTGGGGCACACTCGCGGCCAGGCGCCGGTCGATGATCGAGTCTCCGGGATCGCCGATGCGCAGCTCAAAACGGGTGCCGATGGCGTCGCGCAAGACCGGCCGCACGCCCACTATCCGGTTGGTCGTCACCACCACGTGAATGCCGAAGCCGAGGCCGCTGCCGGCCAGCGCGGTGATGGGCTCCTCCAGGTGCTCGTACTCCTGGCGCAGCGTTTCCCAGCCGTCGATGACCAGGAACACGTCACCAAAGATCCGGCCGTCGCCGGCCTGGGCCGCGAGCTCGGCCCGGCGGGCGCGGAACGCGGCAACCGAGTCGACGCCGGCCTGGGCGAAACTCTGCTCCCTCTCGGCCAGCAGGGTGGTCAGCTCGGCGACCACCCGCCGGACCCGCTCGCTGTCGCGCCGGGTGGCGTAGCCGCTGACGTGCGGCAGGGCGGCTGTCGGGCTGAGCGCGCCGCCGGCCATGTCCAGCACCATGAACTGGACTTCTTCCGGAGTGTGGGTGAGCGCGAGCGCGCTGATCAGCGTCCGGACCAGAGTGCTCTTACCGCTCTGCGGCCCGCCGACCACAATGGCATGACCGGCGGCGCCCGACAGGTCGGCCCACAGCAGGTCGCGGCGCTGTTCGAACGGCTTGTCCACGGTCGCGACCGGCACAACGAGCTTGCCGTTACCGTCCCAGCCGAACGGGCACAGGCCCCGCTGCGGGTCGCTGCCCAGCGGTGGCAGCAGCTCGTCCAGCGTCTGCGGCTCGCCCAGTGGCGGCAGCCAGATCTGATGGGCGGCCGGGCCCTTGCCGATCATCCGGGAGACGATCTCCTCCATGATGCTTTCGCCAGCGGCGGCGGCCGGCACCGCGACCGGCTCGGCCGCGGCCGACTGCTGGTGGGGACCGCCAGCGATCGGGGCCAGGGTGAACGGCAGCACGGCCGGGCTGTCGTCTTCGTGCGGCGCCTCGTCCTGACGGCGCGACGGCAGGGCGCCGGACACATAGGCGGCCTTGAACCGCACCAGCGTTTCGGTGTCGATCTTGAGGTAGCCGGATCCAGGCACCGACGGCAGGTGGTAGGCATCCGGAACGCCGAGCACGACGCGGCTCTCCGACGCGGAGAACGTGCGCAGGCCGATCCGGTAGGACAGGTGCGCGTCGAGGCCGCGCAGCCGGCCCTCCTCCAGCCGCTGCGACGCCAGCATCAGGTGAATGGCGAGGCTGCGGCCGAGCCGGCCGATCATCACGAACAGGTCGATGAACTCGGGTCGGCTGGACAGCAGTTCGCTGAACTCGTCGATGATCACGAGCAGCGCGGGCAGCGGCTCGAGTTCCGCGCCGTTCTCCCGGGCGCGCTCGTAGTCGCGCACCGACGCGTAGTTTCCGGCCGCGCGCAGCAGTTCCTGCCGCCGCACGACTTCTCCCTGGATGGCGTCGGCCATCCGGTCGACCAGGGTGAGGTCGTCGGACAGGTTGGTGATCACAGCGCAGGTGTGCGGCAGCTCCGTCATCCCGGCGAAGGTGGCACCGCCCTTGAAGTCGACCAGTGCCAGGTTCAGCGACTCGGACGAGTGCGTCACCGCGAGCCCGGTGACCAGGGTGCGCAGCAGCTCGCTCTTGCCCGAGCCGGTGGCTCCGATCACAAGCCCGTGCGGTCCCATGCCGCTCTCCGCCGCCTCCTTGAGGTCGAGGTCAACCGGGATTCCCTGCTGGTCGATGCCGATCGGGATGCGCAGCCGCTCACGTGGCGCCCGCGGTCGCCAGGTCACAGCCGGATCCAGGTCCCGCGGGTCGCCGATGCCGAGCAGGTCGGGCAGGCCCAGGCTGGCCACCATCGGGGAAGCGGCACCTGTGGGCGCGCCCTGGTAGTTGGCGGCCAGCAGCCGGGCCAGCGTGTCGGCTGAGGCAGCGTCGAGAGCGTCCGGGCGGCACATGTACTCAAGGTGCCGGTCCCTTCCCAGGCCGACGACCGAGCCGATCTGGTCGCCGGCTATGTGCAGGTGCCGGGCGAACGGTCCCGCCGCGGCTGACGGCTCCCGGCCGGTGAGGTTAAGCACCGTGACGCCGTGCCTGCCGTCGGCCGGCGTCAGCGCCGTGTCCCCGCTGGTATGGCCCCCGTCGACGACCACAAGGATGTGCGGGCGATCGGCCGCCTCGCTGTCCTTGCTGCTGTCCTTGCCGATGTCCTTGCCGAACGTTGGCCGCTGGCCGAGGTCGGCGCCGAGCAGCATGGCCAGCGTGCCGGCATCATTGGCGACCAGCCGTGCCGGGCCCGAGGCGTCGATGGTGCCGCTGACCGCGGTGGGGGTGGCCTGGGCGTGCGGCAGCCACTTCAGCCACTCCCACGCCGGGTGCCTGTCGGGGGTGGCGCACAGCGCCACCTTCAGGTCGTCTGGCGAATGGAACGTCACGAGCTGCGCGATCAGAGCACGTACCAGTGCCTGGGTGGCTTCGGGCTCGCCGCTGATCGAGAGGCTGGCGAACGAGCGCAGCGCGATCGCTACAGGCAGGTCGGCCACTGACCCGTGGGTCTTGATGAACTGCCGCAGGGCGCCCGACGACACCGGGTCGAGGTCCTCCAGCGGCGCGGTCTGCGGCGCCCGCAGCGGCGTGGCCAGCAGTTGCGGCGCGATACCTAGCCGGGCGTGCCCGAAGTTCAGGTCGCCGCGGCGCCGCTGCCAGGCCTTGCCCTGCTCGACCACGGCCCACAGGTCGGCCGGTACCGGCCGTGCCGCCAGCAAGGCCGCGCGCTGCTGCGCAGCCACATCCCGGACCCGCTGCCGCAGGCTCGCCAGATAACGCTGGTAGTCCCGGCGCTCGTTATTTATCTGTGCCTTCTTAGCCGCGCCGCCACGGGTCACCGACATCACGGTCATGCCGAGCGTGGCGCTGATGAAGAGGGCGCCGAACAGGTACGTCATCACGCCGCCGCTGCGGCCGATGTAGAAGAACGACATGGCGCCCATGCCGAGCATCATCGGCAGCGTAAGCATGAGCTGCGCCAGACCTGCGCCGGAACCGCCCTTGGCCAGCGTGGGGGGAGCCTGAAGGAGAATCTCGCCCGTCGGTGGCTCCGGCGGCGTTCGCTGATCCTGTCCTGAGGGGATCACTGTCGGCAGCACCACGGCGTTTCCCTCACCTGCTCGCTAGCTGCCCAGACCTGACCGGGCAACGTGCTCAGTTGGCACTACCGGCAATTGTCATGACCGGCTGCTCACATGAGGTGGGTACTTTTGCCGTCCGTTTCGGCATGCTGCCCGCCCTAGTCTTCGAGCCACGGTGAGGAGACTGACGCAAAGGGAGACGCCGTCGATGGGCAGCGGCCAGTACACCGCCCGGCCCGAGGCCATGCGGTCAGCGGCAGGCAACGTTGGCGGCATCATCATGCAGGCGAGCGGCACGCTGCTGGCGTTCGAGCAGCTGACCATGGATCCGGTCTCGTTCGCTTCGATCGGAAGCGCCGTCGGCTCGGCCAGCGGCGTGGTGGCAGACGAGCAGGCGTCGTCGCTGCACTCGCTGCTTGTGGTGTTGCAGACCATCAGCAGCCGGGTACAGCTCAGCGCGGACAGCTATCAGGCGGCCGACAGCGCCCTGGCGGTCGGCTATGGCGGCGGACATGCTGCCGCTGCCCGCCCGGAGCGGCGGATCTGGTCATCGCCGGCAGGCGCCGCGCTGGCCGACCGGGCAGCCAGGGACGGGTCCGCTGACGGTGCGCCTACGCCGTACCGGGCCGAGAGCGTCATCGGCTACCTGGCCGGTGCTGATGGGGGCCAGCCAGGCCACGGCGAACCGCTGCTGCGGCTGCCGCCCGGGTCCGCCGGTGATCTGGTGGCGTGGCTCACCGGGAGCCCTGATAACCAGGCGCACGTTGGCGTGATCGCCGTTTTCGCTGGCGCGGCGCGCGGTCTCGGTGACACGCCTGGCGGGCTGATGCCTGGCGACCTGGTGGCCATCGAGCCCGGAACGGATGCCGCTGACCGGCGCGTCATGGTCGGCGTCGTCGGGAACGACGGCTGCCTGCACAACCACGGCCAGTTCTGCCCTGATCTCGGCGGCGTCGCCCAGGTCCAAGTCTACCGCCGCTGCGGCCAGGAGGACCCGGAGGGCGGCGAGGCCACGTGATGCGTTGCCAGATGATGACGAAAGAGGAGATGCCCCGATGGCGTTCATGATCCCCGATTCCACCGCGATGAACGCCACCTCGGCGTGCGGCGGCCCGATTACGGTCCTGCCTTCGATCATCACCGGCTCGCCCGAGCAGATCGCCGCGCACGTCGCCCAGCGCGTACAGCAGGCCGAGAAGTTCCTGCAGGTCATCGAGCAGCTCAACTCGGCCACGAACCAGCTGTCCAGCGCCTGGAGCGGCGGCGCGTCGGAAGCCGCTGTCCAGAAGATCTCCAGCACGGTGTCCGCGTTCATGAGCATCGTCAAGGTGATCCAGGCCGGGGCCGCACTGCTGTCCACCTCCGGCATCCTGGTCGGCAGCGCCCAGACCGCCTACACCAGCGTCGTCTCAGCCGTGAACCCGACAGTGGCCTCGCTGATGTCCAACCCCTGGTCATACAGCGCAGCCGTGGCCCTTTCCACCTCGGCCAGCTCCTCGCTCAGCGGGTACATCATGGGTGTCCAGGGGGTGCTCCAGGCCCTGGGCGGCGGTCAGATGATGCAGCAGGTCACCATGCTGATGCGGATCGCCCAGCAGATCGAGCAGCTCGCAGCGAGCGGCGGCTCCGTCAGCTCGCTGCTGTCAGCGGGCGGTCTCGCCGGCTCGCTGCTGTCCGCCGCAGGCGCCGGCGGCGCGGCCAGCTCGCTCACGTCCGCCACCAGCGCGGCCGGAGCCGCCGGCACGCTGGCCTCCGCGACCAACGCAGCCAGCGCGGCCGGAGCCGCCGGCACGCTGCTGTCCGCGGCCGGCAAGGCCAGCGCGGGAACAACCCCTTAGAGCGGTTGAGCGCCGTATCAGACGTGCTGGTAGGTGTCCATTCGCGTCACCGCGCACCAGTCACCGTATCGGCAGCACCGTCTTTCCGGCATAGCACTCAGATCCGGGAATCAGGAAGGCGGGCTGCGGGAAATGGTGAATGAACCTTGCGCTGCGCCTCCGGTGACCCGGGCTTAACCGTCGGCTGGCCTGTCCGCAGGGCACGCAAGCGATCCTGCCGCCAGATTGCCGGTGAGACTGCCTGGCAAGACCCAAGGCGCGCCAGTAGGTTTTCACTGCCTAATTGACGTGCTTGAACGGCGCTTTAGTGTGCCTGGTCAGTATCAGGCGAGGCTCGATACGCAAGAACGCGGCGTGCTCTGAGCATTGCATGGAGCTGAATGTATCGCTCAGCATTTCTCAAGCTGCGGTAATCGGGGAAATGATGAACGTCATGAATGGCGTTCAGCCATTCAGATCCCGGTGCTGCCAGATCAGGGTGGGCTGATGCGAGTGATGCCGCCGGCTGTGCGGTTGCTGGCCGAGGGAGGCTGGGGTGACGGCGGATCTTGTCGCGGTTTTTGATACGTGGCGGGTTGCCGGGCAGGGGTTCGACAGCGCGTCGCGGGCGCTGGGGAAGGCGGCTGATCAGCTGTGTGATGAGCTGACTGCTGCGGGGGCGGCGTGGGGTCATGATGAGCTTGGCCGGGCTTTTTTTAACGGGGGTGGGGGGAAGC
>Ga0335074_10003972_pt1 | contig 20356 bp, 19 predicted proteins | sample Lox_Sample_23_FD_206715 | JGI IMG/M metagenome (GOLD analysis project Ga0335074, IMG submission 206715) | Soil microbial communities from Loxahatchee National Wildlife Refuge, Florida, United States - Lox_Sample_2.3 | ecosystem: Environmental > Terrestrial > Soil > Wetlands | place: USA... | reverse complement strand
GGGCCGGGCCGGACCCGGCCGAGTGGGGCCAGATCTTCGACGCGCCGCCGGAACTGGCCCGCGCGCTGGTCTGCGCCGCGATCAGGGAGACCTTCGAGGAGTCCGGCGTGCTGCTGGCCGGGCCGTCCGCGGACTCGGTCGTGGCCGACACCACGGCCGCGGACTGGGAGGCGGACCGGCACGCCCTGCTCGACCGCTCGCTCTCGCTGGCCGAGATGCTGGCCCGGCGCGGGCTCGTGCTCCGGTCCGACCTGCTCCGCCCCTGGTCGCGCTGGATCACCCCGGTGATCGAGGAACGCCGCTTCGACGCCAGGTTCTTCGCCGCGGCGCTGCCCGAGCAGCAACGCACCCGTGACGTCGGCGGCGAGGCGGCCGAGGTGGCGTGGGCGCGCCCGGGCGACGCGATCGCCATGGGTCGCCGCAAGGAGATCGTGCTGTGGCCGCCGACCGCGGTGTCCCTGGCCGAGCTGGCCGCCTGCGCCAACGTGGCCGCCGCGCTCGCGCCGCGCCAGGTCAGGCCGGTGCTGCCGGAGGCGAGCGTGGTCGAGGGCGCGGTCTGGCTGACCCTCCCGGCCGAGCTGGAGTACCCCCTGTGACCGGGGGGCCGCGGGAGGAGAAACCGATCGACGGTAGCGGCACCGCCCGGGCCCGCTGCGTGCTGGCCCCGAACCCGTCGCTCATGACGCTGGACGGCACGAACACCTGGCTGATCGCCGAGCCCGGCGCGGCCAGCGCGATCGTCGTTGACCCCGGCCCGGACGACGAAGGGCACCTGACCCGGGTCCGCGCGGCCGCCGAGCAAAACGGGCAGCGCATCGAGAAGATTGTGCTGACCCACGGCCACTCGGACCACTCGGCGGGCGCGGCCCGGCTGGCCGAACTCACCGGCGCCACGGTCCTGGCCGTCGACCCGCAACACCGCCTGGGCGCGGCCACGGCGCTCGCGCTCGGCGACACGGTGCGGGCCGGCGGCTGCGAGCTGCTGGTGATCGAGACGCCCGGGCACACGTCCGACTCGGTGAGCCTGCTGCTCGAGGCCGACGCCGCCGTGCTGACCGGCGATACCGTGCTCGGCCGCGGCACCACCGTGATCGCCGGCGACGGCAACCTGGGCGACTACCTCGGCTCCCTGGACCGGCTGCGGGTCCTGGCCGGCGGCCGGAGCCTGCGCGCGCTGCTGCCCGGACACGGGCCGCTGCTCGCCGACCCCGCCGTGACCCTCGATTACTACATCGAGCACCGGGCCCAAAGGCTGGCCATGATCGAGGCCGCGCTGGACGCCGGCGCGAGAACCGTCAAGGACATCGTCGAGCGGGTGTACGTCGACGTGGACCAGGCGCTCTGGCCGTTCGCCGAGTGGTCGGTCCGGGCTCAGCTCGTGTACCTGGACGAGCGCGGCGCGCTCCCGCCCGGCGCGGAAAAGCCGCGCGAGTTATACCGGCTTCCCGGGGCTATCGCGCCCGCTTGCGCAGCCGCTCCGGGTCGATCAGCAACACCGACTTCGGGTGCAGCTGGATCCAGCCGCGCGCCACGAAGTCGGCCAGCGCCTTGTTGACCGTCTCCCGCGACGCCCCGACGAGCTGGGCCAGTTCCTCCTGAGTCAGGTCGTGATTGACCTGCAGGCCGTCCTCCTGCTGGACGCCGAACCGCCCCGCCAGGTCCAGCAGCGCCTTGGCCACCCGGCCGGGCACGTCGGTGAAGACCAGGTCGGACATGACCTCGTTGGTCCGCCGCAGCCGCCGGGCCAGCGCGGCCAGCAGGTGCATGGCCACGTCGGGGCGGCCGGTGAGCCAGTTCCGGAGGTCATCGTGGCGCAGCGCGGCAAGGCGCACGTCGGTGACGGCCGACGCGCTCATGGTCCGGGGCCGCGGGTCGAACAGCGACAGCTCGCCGAACATCTCGCCCGGCCCCATCAGGCTGATCAGGTTCTCCCGGCCGTCGGCGGAGGTGCGGGTCAGCTTGATCTTGCCGTCGAGCACCACGTACAGCGCGTCTCCCGCGTCGTCCTCATCGAACAGCCGCTCCCCGCGGGCCAGCGCGACGTCGGTCACCCCGGCCCGCAGCGCCTTCGTCCCGTCCTCATCCAGCGCCTCGAACAGCGGTGCCCGCCTGAGCATCTCCTCCGCGTGGTCCACGACAACCCTCCTCACCTGCGCCCAGTCGCTCCCTGCGGCAGACCACTACACAGTGTGGCCCATTCATTACCAGAAAGCGACTTCCGCCCCTTCCGCTCCGGTCCGACCCCGTGCCGGGGCGTAAAAATCACTAATCATGACCTTCCGCGGCGACCAGCCTGGCCCGGCTCTCGTCGATCTCGGCCTCGGCCTGCTCCCGGCCCACCCAGCGTGAGGCCTCCACCACCTTGCCGGGCTCGAGCTCCTTGTACACCTCGAAAAAGTGCTGGATCTCCAGCAGGTCGAACTCGGAGACGTCCGCGATGTCGGCCAGGTGCGCCATGCGCGGGTCCGTGGCCGGGACACACAGCACCTTGTCGTCGCTGCCCTTCTCGTCCCGCATCCGGAACATGCCGATCGCCCGGCAGCGGATCAGGCACCCGGGGAACGTCGGCTCCTCCAGGATCACCAGCGCATCCAGCGGGTCGCTGTCGGGCGCCAGCGTGTCCTCGATAAAGCCGTAGTCGGCCGGGTACCGAGTAGACGTGAACAGCAGCCTGTCCAGCCGGATCCGGCCGGTCTTGTGATCGACCTCGTACTTGTTGCGCTGACCCTTGGGGATCTCGACGGTCACATCGAATTCCACGATTCCCGCCTTCCGGCCCGTAGATGATTGACTCCTGACTCGATGTCTACCCGGTCCGGGTTCGCGCGCGCCCGGCGGGTTCCCGCTTCGCCGAAGGGAGGTGACCCTTTGCGCCGGCTCCGCCGCGCTGCGTTGCTCTCGCTGGCCCTGCTGAGCGTGTTCACGCTCGCCGCCGGCATCGCCGTGGCCCGGATGCTGCCGCCCCGGCTCGCGCTGTGGCGGCTGCCCACGGTGGCCAGCCGCGGGCTGGCCCAGGCCGGGCCGGTACTCGGCCCGCTGCCGGACCCCGGGCCCGGCACCACCCCGCGTTCCGGCTATTCCGGCTCGGCCGCGTCGCTCGCGACGGCCGCCGGCGTCAGCGCCGCGCTCGGCCACCTGCTGAACTCGGCCACGCTGGGCCGCCACGTCGGCGCGGTGGTCGCCGACCTGTCCTCGGGGAAGGTGCTGCTCTCCCGCCAGGCCGGCTCCGGCTTCGCCCCCGCCTCCACGGCCAAGCTGGCCGTCGCGGTCGCCGCGCTGCACGTGCTCGGCCCGGCCGCCCGGTTCACCACCAAGGTGGTGGCGGGCGCGGCGCCCTCGGACCTGGTCCTGGTCGGCGGCGGCGATCCGACGCTGGCCGCGGGGTCGTTCCCGCCCGCCGACTACCCGCAGCCGGCCACGCTGGCGTCGCTGGCCGCGGCCACGGCGCGGTCGCTGAAGGCAAAGGGCGTGCACTCGGTCCGGCTCAGCTACGACACCTCCCTGTATTCCGGGCCGACGATGGCCCCCGGCTGGCCGGACGGCTACGTCACGACCGGCAACGTCACCCCGATCGAGTCGCTCGAGGTGGACCAGGGCCGGCTGACCGCGTCCGGGGCGCCGGAGGACTCCGACGACCCGGGCAACTTCCGGGCCCGCACGTTCACCCCGGCGGCGATGGCCGCGCAGTCCTTTGCCACGCTGCTGGCCACGCAGGGGATCGCGGTGCGCGGGCCGCTGGCGCAGGCCGCGGCGCCGCGGCACGGCGCCACCGTCGCGGCGGTGTCGTCGCCGCCGCTGGCCGAGATCGTCCAGCAGATGCTGACCGAGAGCAACAACGTGATCGCCGAGAACCTGGCCCGGCAGGTCGCGGTCGCCACCGGGCGGCCCGCCTCGTTCAGCGGGGCGGCCGAGGCGGAGATCGCGGTGCTGCACCAGCTCGGCATCCGCGGCGCCACCCGGCTGGTCGACGCGAGCGGCCTGTCGCCGCAGGACCGGATCGCGCCCGACGTCCTGGTGCAGCTGATCCGGCTGGCCGCGGCGACCGGGCAGCCGGGGCTGCGGCCGGTGCTCACCGGCCTGCCGGTGGCCGGCTTCACCGGCACCCTCGCCCCGGGCGGCAGCGTGTTCCCCGATGTGGGCCAGGCCGGGCTCGGCCTGGTCCGGGCCAAGACCGGCAACCTGGAGACCGTGGTGTCGCTGGCCGGGGTGGCGCAGGGCCGCGACGGCGAGCTGTTCGCGTTCGCGTTCATGGCCGACGAGCTGCCCAAGGCGGGCCTGAACACCGGCGCAGGGGACCTCACCCGGCTGGCCACATCGCTGGCCGCGTGCGGCTGCCGCTAAGGCGTTTTGCCCGGTGAATGCCCGGCGGTCCCCGGGTACCCGGCCGGCCAACGTACGGTGGGGGTGTGAGCAGCTCTCAGATGATCGACTGGAACGTCGCGACGTCAACCGGGGTGCGGTGGGCCAGGCCCGGGCCCGTCGTCAGCATGGCCGAGGCCAGGAAGGTCGTCGCGGAGCTGCGGCGGCTCGCGGATTCGGTCCAGGATCCGGTCCGGGAGGTCACCGGGCTGTCCGGCTCACCGGACGGCGGCCGGGTGGCGGTCGTGGACCGGCCCGGCTGGATCCGGGCCAACGTCGACGGGTTCCGGGTCGTGCTCGACCCGCTCGTCGAGCGGATGCGCGAGCGGGGCGCCGCCCCGCCGCCCGGCTCGGTGATCACCGCGGTCGGGTCGCGGGTGACCGGCATGCAGGCCGGCCTGATCCTGGCCTACCTGGCCGGGCGGGTGCTGGGCCAGTACGAGCTGTTCCTGCCACCGGACCCGGACGCACCCGAGCCGTCCCCCTCCGACGCGCCGGCCGGCCGGCTGACCCTGGTCGCGCCGAACATCGTCATGGTCGAGCGCGAGCTGGGGGTCGACCCGCACGACTTCCGGCGCTGGGTGTGCCTGCACGAGGAGACGCACCGGACCCAGTTCACGTCGGTGCACTGGCTCCGCCCGTACGTCCAGGCGCAGATGACCGAGTTCCTGCTGGCCTCCGACCTGGACCCGGCGTCGATCCTGGACCGGATCCGGCAGGCGGCCGACGCGGTGGCGGGCGCGGTCCGCGGCGGCGGCGAGAGCCTGATCGAGGCGATCCAGACGCCGCGCCAGCGCGAGATCCTGGACCGGCTGACCGCCGTGATGACGCTGGTCGAGGGGCACGGCGACTACGTGATGGACGCCGTCGGCCCGATGGTGGTGCCGTCGGTGGCCGAGATCAGGGCCAAGTTCTCCGCCCGGCGCGTGTCCGGCGGCCGGATCGAACAGGCCATCCGCCGGGTCCTGGGCATCGACCTGAAGATGAAGCAGTACGAACAGGGCTCGGAGTTCGTGAAGGCCGTGGTGGACGAGGCCGGGATGGCCACGTTCAACCTGGTCTGGACCTCGCCGGAGACCCTCCCGACCCGGGACGAGATCACCAACCCGCGCGCCTGGCTGGACCGGGTGGCCAGCGGCGCGCCGGGCGACCGGGCCCTCGGCGGCGGCCCGAACGGCGCCGGCCCGGCCGGCCCTGGCTCGGACGGCGCGGGCTCGGACGGCAGCACCGCCGCGGGATGACCGGCCATGGGCCCGCCCCCCGCGGTCGCCGCGGTCCGGCTCGCCGTCCGGCGCTGCCTCGCCGCTGAGCTGGCCGGGGGCGGCCTCGCCGCGGGTGACCTGGTCCTGGCCGCGTGCTCCGGCGGGGCCGACTCGCTCGCCCTGGCGGCGGCGCTCGCGTTCGAGGCGCCCGGGCTCGGCCTGGCCGCCGGGGGCGTCACCGTCGACCACGGGCTGCAGGACGGATCGGCCGGGCGGGCCGGCCAGGTAACCAAGATCCTCGCCGAGCTGGGCCTCGACCCGGTGCAGGCCGTGACCGTCACCGTGGCGCGCCGTGGTGCCGGCGGTCCCGAGGCGGCGGCCAGGACGGCCAGGTACGCGGCGCTGGAGCGGGCCGCCGAGGCCACCGGAGCGGCCGCGATCCTGCTCGGCCACACCCTCGACGACCAGGCCGAGACGGTGCTGCTCGGGCTGGCGCGCGGCTCGGGCGCCCGCTCGCTGGCCGGGATGCCCGAGCGCCACGGCCGCTGCCTGCGCCCGCTGCTCGGGGTCGGCCGGGCGCAGACCCGCGCCGCCTGCGCCGCCCAGGACCTCGAGCCGTGGGACGACCCGCAGAACGCCGACCCCGGCTTCGCCCGGGCCCGCGTCCGGCACCGGCTGCTGCCGGCCTTCGAGGAAGAGCTCGGGCCGGGCGTGACCGAGGCGCTGGCCCGCACCGCCCGGCAGTTGCGTGACGACGCCGACTTCCTTGATCTTTTTTCAAAATCAGAGTTTGAACGCGCCGTCTCGCCCGCGGCTGGTGCGCTGTCGCTGGATCTGGTCGCGGGCATGCCGCCGGCGATCAGGTCACGGGTGCTGAGGACCGCGGCCATCGCGGCCGGCTGCCCCGCGGGCGCCCTGACCGCGGGCCACGTGGCCGGGCTCGACGCGCTGGCCACGGGGTGGCGCGGGCAGCGCTGGATCGACCTGCCCGGCGGTGTCCGCGGGCAGCGCCGGTATGGCAAGCTGCTTTTCACCGCGAGCGAGGGAGAGGACCTGGGTGGACGCGAGCGACATGGGCGCCGACCTGGAGGAGATTCTGATCACCCCGGATCAGCTGCAGAAGCGGATAACGGAACTCGCCGCGCGGATTGACGCGGATTACGCTGATCGCGAACTTCTTCTGGTCGGGGTGCTGAAGGGCGCGGTCATGGTCATGGCCGACCTGGCCCGGGCCATGCGGCTGCCGGTGCATATGGACTGGATGGCGGTGTCGTCGTACGGGTCCGGCACCAAGTCCTCCGGCGTGGTGCGGATTCTGAAGGACCTCGACTCCGATATCACCGGGCGTCATGTGCTGGTCGTCGAGGACATCGTCGACTCGGGGCTGACGCTTTCCTGGCTGGTCAGCAACCTGCAGTCGCGCCAGCCCGCGTCGCTGCAGGTGTGCGCGCTGCTGCGCAAGCCGGCCGCCGCGCGGATGAACGTCGATGTGACCTACGTCGGCTTTGACATCCCCAATGCCTTCGTCATCGGATACGGCCTGGATTATGCCGAGCGCTACCGCAACCTGCCGTTTATCGGCACCCTGGCCCCGCACGTCTACGGCGGCGCGCCGGACGAGACCGGGGCGAGCGCCCCGCCCGGCGGCGGGAACGGCTGAGGCGCCGCCGCGGCGGGGAACACATCGTGAGATGAAATACGTTCACGGGGTAGGGACGTAGAAGGCGGACGCGAAGGTGCCTCCTGCGTGTCAGCAGTAGGCGGCGCGGTGTACCGTCGATTATTCGCTGTGTATCAGGCGGGCAGAAGGGAAGGCTGCGTGGCCGCTAGGACGCATGGCTGTCCCGCCGGTATTCGGCGGGACCTGAGGCTCGTCAGGAGGGGTCGGCCCGCTACCGGGGCCGTTCGCAGATGGATCTGAAGCGCTACTTCCGCGGGCCGTTTGTTGCCGTCCTCGTCATCTTGCTGCTCTTTTTCTTCGTGTACCGGTATGCCAACTCCGGCAACTCGTACAAGTCCGTCGATACCTCGACGGTCGTCACGGCCATCGACAAGGGCCAGGTCAAGTCGGCGCTGCTGATCGACTCGAGCCAGACGATCCAGATCACGACCAAGAGCGGGCAGCTGCAGCAGGCCAACTGGGTCGGCAACCAGGGCCAGCAGCTCGCCACGACCCTGCAGCAGCAGGCGCAGAAGGGCAACCTGCCCGGCGGCTACAGCGTCCAGGCGCCCAAGGGCAGCTCGATCTTTGACGTGATCTTCAGCTGGCTGCCGATCATCCTGATCGTCCTGATCTTCCTGTTCATGCTGAATCAGATGCAGGGCGGCGGCTCCCGGGTGATGAACTTCGGGAAGTCGAAGGCCAAGCTGATCACCAAGGACACACCCAAGACCACGTTCGCCGACGTGGCCGGGGCCGACGAGGCGATCGAGGAGCTGCAGGAGATCAAGGAGTTCCTGCAGAGCCCGGGCAAGTTCCAGGCCATCGGCGCCAAGATCCCCAAGGGCGTGCTGCTGTACGGCCCGCCGGGCACCGGCAAGACCCTGCTGGCCCGGGCCGTGGCCGGCGAGGCCGGGGTGCCGTTCTACTCGATCTCCGGCTCGGACTTCGTCGAGATGTTCGTCGGCGTCGGCGCCTCCCGGGTCCGCGACCTGTTCGAGCAGGCCAAGGCCAACGCCCCGGCGATCGTCTTCGTCGACGAGATCGACGCCGTCGGCCGGCACCGCGGGGCGGGCTTCGGCGGCGGCCACGACGAGCGCGAGCAGACGCTGAACCAGCTGCTGGTCGAGCTGGACGGGTTCGACACCAAGGGCGGCGTGATCGTGATCGCCGCCACCAACCGGCCGGACATCCTGGACCCGGCGCTGCTGCGCCCGGGGCGGTTCGACCGGCAGATCGTGGTGGCCCAGCCCGACCTGGCCGGGCGCAAGGGCATCCTGCGGGTGCACGCCCGCGGCAAGCCGCTGGGGCCGGACGTCGAGCTTGACATGATCGCGCGCCGCACGCCCGGGTTCACCGGTGCCGACCTGGCCAACGTGATCAACGAGGGCGCGCTGCTCACCGCGCGGGCCAACCAGACCCAGATCGCGATGGCCTCGCTCGAGGAGGCGATCGACCGGGTCACCGCCGGCCCCAAGCGCAAGAGCGTGCTGCTGTCCGAGAAGGAACGGAAGATCATCGCCTACCACGAGGGCGGGCACGCCCTGGTCGGGCACGCGATGCCGAACGCCGACCCGGTCCACAAGATCACGATCATCCCGCGCGGCCGCGCCCTCGGCTACACGGCGTCCGCGCCGAGCGAGGACAAGTTCCTGGTCAGCCGGGCCGAGATGATGGACCAGCTGGCCATGCTGCTCGGCGGCCGGACCGCGGAGGAGCTGGTGTTTCACGAGCCGACCACCGGGGCGGCCAACGACATCGAGAAGGCCAGCCAGATCGCCCGCGGGATGATCACCGAGTACGGGATGAGCGAGCGGCTCGGCGCGCGCAAGTTCGGCAGCGGTGACGGGGAGCCGTTCCTCGGCCGCGACATGTCGCACAGCCGGGACTACTCGGAGGAGATCGCGTCCGCGATCGACGAAGAGGTGCGCCGCCTGATCGAATCCGCACACGACGAGGCCTGGGAGGTCCTGGTCCAGTACCGCGACGTGCTGGACAACCTGGTGCTGCAGCTGATGGAGCACGAGACCCTGTCCCAGAGTCAGGTGCTGGCGATCTTCAGCCCGGTCCAGCCCCGCCCGGTCCGCGGTTCCTACACCGGCTACGGCAAGCGGCTTCCGTCCGACCGGCCGCCGGTGCTCACGCCGAAGGAACTGGCGCTCACCGCGGCGGACGGCTCCAGCCAGGGCGGGAACGGGCAGGCGATCGGCGGGACGTCGCCGGGCGGCCAGGCTCCCGGAACACAGGTGCCCGGCGGCCAGGGCGGCTCCGACGCGGGCGCCCAGGCGGGCCCGGCGCCGATGGGCCCGGTCGGCACCATCCGGCCCATCGGCTCGAAGGGGCCGATGGACGCCGGAGGCTACGGCGGCGGGTCGTCGCTCGGGCCCGATGACGGCGCGAACGGCAGTTCCTCCGACGGGGGACCCACGGGCGGGACTCATTGACCGACCGGGGTGACGTGACCGACCAGAACGATGACGGCCGCGTCGACCTGGTTCGCATCGAGCGCGCGGTACGCGAGATCCTGCTGGCCATCGGCGAGGACCCGGCGCGCGAGGGCCTGGCCGACACGCCGGCCCGGGTGGCCAGGGCGTACGCCGAGCAGTTCGCCGGGCTCCGGCAACGCCCCGAGGACGTGCTCACCACGGTCTTCGACGCCGGTCACGACGAGATGGTGCTGGTCCGTGACATCGAGCTGTACAGCACCTGCGAGCATCACCTGACGCCGTTCTTCGGCCTGGCCCACGTCGGTTACATACCGAACGAGAAGGGTCAGATCACCGGGTTGTCCAAGCTGGCCAGGCTGGTCGACGTGTACGCCCGGCGGCCGCAGGTGCAGGAACGGATGACGGGCCAGATCGCTGACGCGCTGTTGGACGTCCTCGAGCCGCGCGGCGTTATCGTGGTCATAGAGGCCGAACACCTGTGCATGTCCATGCGCGGGGTGCGCAAGCCAGGGGCCAAGACCGTTACGTCCGCCGTGCGCGGAATCTTCCTCGACTCTGACCGGACCCGAGCCGAAGCGATGAGCCTGGTCCTGGGTCGTCGCTGAACATCTCCTCGACCGGAACCAGCCGGGTCCTCGGAGCGTCTGAGAGATGGCTGAAGGGAACCTTAGACTTATGGATGCGACCGCGTTATCGCCCGGCCGGTGCCGGTGCCGGGGCGGGCCGCCCGCGGGCGGGCAGGCCGCCGCGTTCAGGAGTTTGCCCGCATCGCCCCAAGGCGATGACTACTCTGGTGCCCCGTGACCCGGGGCACGACCTATATGTCCGAGATGGCTGACAGCAGCGGGCCGGAGCCGACGGAGCTCGTGATGGACGGTGCGGCACAGGGCACGGGGACACGTACCGCGAAGCAGCCTGCGCCGGCGAAGCAGCAGAAGTCACCGCTCCCGCCCGAGCCCGGCACCGGTCCGGGGACCCGCCCGCCAGACCCCATGCACCAGCGGCGCTGGGTGCCGCTTATCGCGGCGCTGCTCGCGTTCCTGATCGGCCTGGCCTACATCATCGAGGGCTTCCGCACCCGCGTCATCTACAGCCATCTCACGCACCCGCTGCACAAGCTGACCGAGATCGCTCCCGGCGTGCTGTCGATCGTGCCCCGGGTCGCCGACGTGATCATCGGCCTGATGCTGCTCATGCTCTCCCACGGCCTGCGCCGCCGGAAACGGCGCGCCTGGGAGGGCGTGGTGGCGCTGCTGGGGCTCAGCGTGGTGACCCACGCGGTGCAGCCCGGACGTCATTACGTCACCGTGGCCATCACGCTGGCGGTGATCGCGGTCCTGTGGCTGTTCCGCAAGGAGTTCTACGCGGTCGGCGACCCCCGCACCCGCTGGCGCGCGGTGTGGGCGCTCGGCGGCCTCGCGGTCGCCGACGTGGTCATCGGCTTCTGCTACATCGAGGTCACCCGCGGGCTGGCGGCCAGGTACTCGGTCGGACAGCGGCTGCAGTCGGTGGTCTACGGCATCTTCGGCTTCAACGGGCCGGTGCACTTCTCCTCGGAAACCCGCGGCGACGTCTTCTCGTTCCTGATGGGCGGGCTCGGGCTGTTCACCCTGATCGTGGTGGTTTACCTGTTCCTGCGCCCGGCCCGGCGCGGCGGCCGGCTCGGCGACCCGGACGCCGGACGGATCAGGGAGCTGCTCGGCAAGTACGGAGAACGGGACTCGCTCGGCTACTTCACGCTGCGCAGCGACAAGAGCATCGTGTGGTCGCCGACGGGCAAGTCCTGCATCGGCTACCGGGCGCTGTCCGGCGTCATGCTGGCCAGCGGCGACCCGATCGGCGATCCCGAGGCCTGGCCCGGGGCGATTCACGCGTTCCTGGACGAGGCGGCGCGGCACGCCTGGGTGCCCGCGGTGCTCGGCTGCAGCGAGCTCGGGGCCAAGACGTGGTGCCGGGAGGGCGGCCTGACCGCGCTGGAGCTCGGCGACGAGGCCATCGTGAACGTGGCCGAGTTCACGCTGCAGGGCCGGTGCATGAAGAACGTCCGGCAGATGGTGACCAGGGTCGGGCGGCACGGCTACGTGGCCGAGGTCCGCCGGGTCGGCGACCTCGCGCCGGAGGAGATCGACCGGATGACCCGGCAGGCCGACTCCTGGCGCGGCAGCCCGACCGAGCGCGGCTTCTCGATGGCGCTCGGCCGGGTCGGGGGCCGAGGCGACGAGGACTGCGTGATCGCCACCGCCACCGAAGACGGGGTACTGCGGGCGGTGCTGCACTTCGTGCCGTGGGGACGCGACGGGCTGTCCCTCGACCTGATGCGCCGGGACCGGGCGGCCCAGCCGGGGCTGAACGACTTCCTCATCGTCGAGACCATCAAGCAGGCGCACGATCTCGGGGTCAAGCGCATCTCGCTGAACTTCGCCATGTTCCGCGCCGCGCTGGAGCGGGGCGAGCGGATCGGCGCCGGGCCGGTGCTGCGCGCCTGGCGCGGCATCCTGGTGTTTCTGTCGCGCTGGTTCCAGATCGAGTCGCTGTACAAGTTCAACGCGAAGTTCTGCCCGGAATGGGAGCCGAGGTTCTTCGTCTACACCGGCACCCGGGCCATTCCCAGGATCGGGCTGGCCGCGCTCGAGGCCGAGGCGTTCCTGGTCTGGCCCACCGTTGAGGTGCGCCGGATAGCCCGCCGGGTGGCCCGCAACCTCGGCCTCGGCAAGGTCAGGCGCCAGCTGCGAGCCGCACGCCGGCGGCCCGGCACCGCCGCCTAGACCGTAGATTGACCCGTATGACCGGTGAGGCGCGTCCCGTGACCGGGCCCGGGCGGCCGCAGCCGCCCGGGCTGCCCCAGCTGCGCCGCTGCCTGGTCATGGGCGTGGTCAACGTGACCCCCGACTCCTTCTCCGATGGCGGGGTGTGGCTCGAGCCCGGCGCGGCCGTGTCGCACGGCCTGCGCCTGGCGGCCGAGGGCGCGGACATCGTCGACGTCGGCGGGGAGTCGACGCGGCCCGGTGCGGGCCGGGTGGGCGAGGCGGAGGAGCTGCGCCGGATCGGCCCGGTCGTCACCGAGCTGGCCGCGGCCGGGGTCCTGGTCAGCGTGGACACGATGCGCCCGGCCGTCGCCGAGTTCGCGCTCGCGGCCGGGGCCCGGCTGGTGAACGACGTCAGCGGCGGGCTCGCCGACCCGGGGCTGCCCCGGCTGGTGGCGCAGGCCCGGGTGCCCTACGTGGTCGCCCACTGGCGCGGCTTCAGCGACGACATGTACGGCCGGGCGGTCTACGACGACGTCGTGCGCGAGGTCCGCGACGAGCTCGCGCGCCAGGTGGACGCGGTCCTCGCGGCCGGCGTCGACCCGTCGATGATCATCGTTGACCCCGGCATCGGGTTCGCCAAGCTGGCCGGGCACAACTGGTCGCTGCTGGCCCGGCTGGGCGAGATCGCACGCCTCGGCGACCGCCCGCCGTTCGCGCTCCTCGTCGGCGCGTCCCGCAAGAGCTTCCTGGGCCGGCTGCTGGCCGGCGCCGACGGTGAGCCCCGCCCGGTCGACGGGCGCGACGACGCCACGGTGGCCGTGACCGCCCTGGCCGCGGCCGCCGGGGCCTGGTGCGTCCGGGTGCACACGGTCCCGGCCAACGCCGACGCGGTCCGGGTCGCGGCCCGGTGGTGCGATGCCGCGCCGCTGCCGTCCGCACCGGAGGCGGAGCCGGACCTTGACGCGCACCGGGGCACGGGCCGGACGGCCGGTCATGCCGGAGGGCAGGCATGAGTACCGACCGGATCTCGCTGCTCGGGCTGCGCGTATTCGGACGTCACGGCGTGCTCGAACACGAGCGCCGGGACGGCCAGGAGTTCGTGGTGGACGCCGTGCTCTGGGTGGACACCCGGCCGGCCGCGGCCGCCGACGACCTGGCCAAGACCGTCGACTACGCGGCGGTGGCGGGCCGCCTGGCCGCCGTCGTCTCCGGCGAGCCGGTTTCGCTGATCGAGACGCTGGCCGACCGCCTGGCCATGGCGTGCCTGTCGGCCGGCGACGCTGTCCGCGAGGTCGAGATCACCGTGCACAAGCCGCATGCCCCGCTGGTTCAGTCGTTCCGGGACGTGACCGTCACCATCCGCCGGAGCCGCGGGTGACGCCTCGCGCCGCCGTGGTGCTCGCGCTCGGCAGCAACCTCGGCGACCGGCTGGCCAGCCTGCAGGGCGGCGTGGACGCGTTGTGCGCCGAGCCCGGCCTGGAGGATGTCGCGGTGTCGCCGGTGTACGAGACCGCGCCCGTGGGCGGCCCGGCGCAGCCGGACTACCTGAACGCGGTGCTGACCGCCTCGACGTCGCTGCCGGCCCGCGCCGTGCTCGACCGGGCGCGGGCGGCCGAGGCCGCGCTGCGCCGGGTCCGCGCCCAGCGCTGGGGACCGCGCACCCTCGACGTCGACGTGATCGTCTACGGGGACGAGATCAGCGCCGACCCCGAGCTCACGCTGCCGCACCCGCGCGCGCACGAGCGGGCGTTCGTGCTCGCCCCGTGGCACGACCTCGACCCGGACGCCATGATCCCCGGCCGCGGCCGGATCGCCGACCTGCTCACGGCGGCCGGGACCGGGGGCCTGCGGCGGCTGCGCGACGGCGCGCTGCGGGTCCCGTCACCGGGCAGCCGAGCATGACCCCGACCCGGCCGAGGACCCTGCTCATCGTGGCCGCGTTGTGCGCGCTGGTCGCCTGGCTGATCGTCCGGTCCACGTTTGACTCCCTGCCGACGCTGCCGTGGACGGCGGCGCCCGCCATGCTGCTGCTCGCCGCGGCCGAGGCGGTGAGCGGCCGCAACCTGCGCGCCAGGATCCGCGGCGGGCGCGGCGGGAGACCGCTCGCGCCGATCGCCGTGGTCCGGATGGCCGCCCTGGCCAAGGCCAGTTCCGTTGGCGCGGCCGCGTTCGGCGGGCTGGCGGCCGGTTTCTTCATCTACACCCTCGGCAGGCTCAGCCTGACCGTGCCCCGCAACGACGCGATCAACGCGGGAACGACGGTCGTGGTGGCCGCCCTGCTCGTCGTGGCCGCCCTATACCTGGAGCGTTCCTGCCGCGCGCCGTCCCGCAACGGGGATGATTCTCGGTGAGCATGATCCCAGCACCGTTCCCGTCACCAGAGGACAGCAACGAGATGAGCCCCGACCAGGACCACCCAGCCAGGCTCCGGGTCGGCGTCGTGGGCGCGGGCCGGGTCGGCAGCACGCTCGCGCTCGCCCTCCGCCGCGCGGGTCACGAGATCGCCGCCGTGTCGGCGGTGTCCGACGCCTCCGTCCGCCGGGTCCAGCGGAACCTGCCCGGGGTGCCGATCGCCGCGCCGCCGGAGGTGGTCGCCGCGGCCGGCCTGGTCCTGCTCACGGTGCCCGACGACGTGCTGCCGGGCCTGGTGGCCGGGCTGGCCGCGACCGGGGCCGAGCTTGAGGGCCGGCTGGTCGCGCACACCAGCGGCCGGCACGGCCTCGCGGTGCTCGACCCCGCGGCGCGGTCCGGCGCGCTGCCCCTCGCCCTGCACCCGGTGATGACCTTCACCGGCCGCGCCGACGACATCGACAAGCTGGCCGGGTGCACCTTCGGGATCACCGCGCCCGACCCGCTCCGGCCGGTCGCCGAGGCGCTGGTGGTCGAGATGGGCGGGGAGCCGGTGTTCATCGCCGACGAGCACCGCGATCTGTACCACGCCGCGCTGGCCGGCGCAGCCAACCATCTGGTGACGCTGGTCGCGCAGGCCGAGGACCTGCTCAGGGAGGCGGGCGTGGCCGAGCCCGGCCGGATGCTCGGCCCGCTGCTGTATGCCGCGCTCGACAACGCGCTGCGCCTCGGCGACGACGCGCTGACCGGCCCGGTCGCCCGCGGCGACGCCGACACGGTGGCCAGTCACATCCGCGCGCTGCGGTCCGCCGCGCCGCAGGCGCTGCCCGCGTACCTGGCGCTGGCCCGGCTGACCGCGGACCGGGCCCTGGCCGCCGGCAAGCTGTCGGCGCCCGATGCGCAGCGCCTGCTCGGTGTCCTGAGCGGAGCACCGTCATGAGCGAGCGGAGGGCATCATGAGCCACGGCACGGCGCGCCGCGCCCCCGTGCTGACCAGGACCAGGGACGAGTATTCCGTGGCCAGGACCGGCCTGCCCGGGCCGGTCGTGCTGGTGCCGACCATGGGCGCCCTGCACCGGGGACACCGGGCCCTGCTGCGGCGGGCCCGGGAGATCGCGGGCCCGGATGGCAGCGTCGTGGTGTCGGTGTTCGTCAACCCGCTGCAGTTCGGGCCGGGCGAGGACCTCGGGCGCTACCCGCGCACGCTGGACCGGGACCGCGCCGTCTGTGCCGAGGAGGGCGTGGCGGTGGTCTTCGCCCCGGACCGGGACGAGATGTACCCGGCCGAGCCGCTGGTCACCGTCGACCCCGGCCCCGTGGGCCAGCTCCTGGAGGGCAGCTCGCGGCCCGGCTTCTTCCGCGGCGTGCTGACCGTGGTGCTCAAGCTCTTCCAGCTGGCCCGGCCGGACGTGGCGGTCTTCGGCCAGAAGGACGCGCAGCAGCTCGCGCTGGTCCGGCAGATGTCCGCCGACCTCGACCTGGGCGTGGAAATCGCCGCGGTGCCGATCGTCCGGGACCCGGACGGGCTCGCGGTGTCCAGCCGGAACGCCTACCTCTCGGCCGCCGAGCGCTCGACGGCGCTGGCCCTGTCGCGCGCGCTGGAAGCCGGCTCCGCCGCCGCGGACGCGGACCCGGGCGGCTCCGCGGATGTGGTGCTGGCCGCGGCGCGGGCCGTGCTGGACGAGGCCGCGCGCGCCGACCCGCCGCTCGGGCTCGACTACCTGGCCCTGGCGGATCCGTTCTCGTTCACCCCGGCCGGCGCCGGCTACCGGGGCCCCGCGCTGCTCCTGGTCGCGGCGCGGTCCGGGACGACCAGGCTCATCGACAACACCCAGGTCATGCTCGGCGGCGAGCCCTGAGTCCGGCGAAGGGGACAACATGCTGCTGACGATCGACGTGGGCAACACCAACACCGTGCTCGGGGTGTTCTCCGGCGACGAGGTGATCGAGCACTGGCGCATCGCCACCGACCCGACTCGCACCGCCGACGAGCTGGCGGTGATCCTGCAGGGCTTGCTCGGCCAGAGCAACCAGCTCAAGGACCCCGACATCACCGGCATCGCATTGTGCTCGACGGTCCCGTCGGTGCTGCACGAGATGCGGGAGATGCTCGGGCGCTACTACCCGGACGTGGTCTCCGTCATCGTCGAGCCCGGGATCAAGACCGGGGTTCCGGTACGAACCGACAACCCCAAGGAGGTGGGCAGCGACCGGATCATGAACTCGCTGGCCGCCGTGCATCTCTATGGCGGCCCGGCGATCGTGGTCGATTTCGGGACATCGACGAACTTCGACGCGGTCAGCGCGAACGGGGAGTTCGTCGGCGGCGCGCTCGCTCCCGGCATCGAGATCTCGGTCGACGCGCTGTCCCGCCGGGCGGCACAGCTGCTCAAGGTGGAGCTCGCGCGTCCCAGCCGTGTCATTGGGAAAAACACGGTTGAATCCCTGCAGTCCGGGATCATCTTCGGATTCGCGGGCCAGATCGAGGGCATCGCCCGGCGCATGGCCGAGGAACTCGCGCCGGACGACCCGGATTCGGTCACGATCATCGCCACCGGCGGGCTGGCCCCGCTGGTCATCGACGAGGTGGGCGTGATCGACGTCTACGACCCGTGGCTGACGCTGACCGGCCTGCGCCTGGTCTACGAGCGCAACACCCCGGGCGGCTAGCCGTCGTCGGCGACGGCAGCGGGCCAGGACCGAAACCCTGGTGCCGGGGCTCATTCGCGGCCGGTAACCTCGGGCACGTGACCGACGTCGATCAAGAACACGTGCCCGAGCAGACGCAGGTGCGCCTGGCCAAGGTGGACCGCATCCGGGCGGAAGGCGGCGACGCCTATCCGGTCGGCTTCCCCCGGACCGCGACGATCGCCGAGGTCCGCGCGAAGCACCCGGACCTGCCGCCGGACACCGTGACCGGCGAGCGGGTCGGCGTCACCGGCCGGGTCATGCTGTACCGCAACGGCGGGAAGCTCTGTTTCGCCACGATCAAGGACGGTACGGGCGAGATCCAGATCATGCTGTCCCTGGACCGGGTGGGCGAGCAGGCGCTCGCGGCCTGGAAGAGCGACGTCGATCTCGGCGACCAGATCGGTGTCGAGGGCGAGGTGATCACCTCGCGCAGCGGCGAGCTGTCGGTGCTCGCCGACCGGTTCACGATCACGGCCAAGGCGCTGCGACCGCTGCCGGACAAGCACTCGGGCCTGAGTGATCCGGAGGCGCGGGTCCGGCAGCGTTATCTCGACCTGATCATCAACCCGGCCGCGCGACAGATGGCGGAGCTGCGCGCCACCGTGACCAGGTCGCTGCGGGAGGAGTTGCACGCGCGCGGCTTCCTGGAGGCCGAGACGCCGGTGCTGCAGGTCTTGCACGGCGGCGCGAACGCCCGCCCGTTCGTCACCAAGAGCAACGCCTACAGCATCGAGCTCTACCTGCGGATCGCGCTCGAGCTGTACCTGAAGCGACTGGTGGTTGGCGGCATCGAGAAGGTCTACGAGATCGGCCGGATCTTCCGCAACGAGGGCGCCGACGCCACCCACAACCCCGAGTTCACGATGCTCGAGGCCTACGAGGCCTACGGCGACTACAACACCATCGGAAAGCTCACCAGGGAGCTGATCCAGGCGGCCGCGGTGGCCGGGTTCGGCGGCACGGTCATCCGCCGCGGCGACGGCTCGGAGCACGACATCGGCGGCGAGTGGCCTTCGGTCGGCGTGCACGAGGCCGTGGCCGCGGCGCTGGGCGAGGAGGTCAGCCCGGACACCAGCGAGCAGCGGCTGCGCGAGCTCTCGGCCCAGGCCGGCATCCACCAGGACCCGAAGTGGAACCGCGGCCAGGTCCTGCTCGAGCTGTACGAGCACCTGGTCGAGGCGCGCACGGTCGCGCCCACGTTCTACCGCGACTTCCCGGTCGAGGTCTCGCCGCTCACCAGGCAGCACAGGTCCGACCCGCGGCTGGCCGAGCGGTGGGACCTGGTCGCGTTCGGGGCCGAGATCGGCACCGGCTACTCCGAGCTGGTGGACCCGGTGGTGCAGCGCGAGCGGCTCACGGCGCAGTCGCTGCAGGCCGCGGGCGGCGACCCGGAGGCGATGCAGCTCGACGAGGACTTCCTGCGCGCCCTGGAGTACGGCATGCCGCCGAGCGGCGGCGTGGGCGTGGGCATCGACCGGATCATGATCATGCTGACCGGCGCCAGCATCAGGGACACCGTCCTGTTCCCCCTGGTCCGTCCCGACTGAGACCTACCAGCGAGGGGTCAGGCGACGATGCGGACCGCGCCGTCGAAGGAGCCCCAGGGGATCGGCTGGATCTGCACGACCTGACCCTGGGTCGGGGCGTCGACGAACAGGTTGTTGCCGAGGTACAGGCCCACGTGGTCCAGGTTGAAGAAGAACAGCAGGTCGCCCGGCTCGATCTGGCTCTCCGGGATGTGCTCGCCCTCGTTCCACTGGTCGCCGGTGAAGTGCATCAGCTGGATCCCGACGTGCTCGTAGGCCCACATCACCAGGCCCGAGCAGTCGAACCCGGTCTGCGGCGAGGCGCCGCCCCAGGTGTATTCGACGCCGAGCTCCTTCAGTGCCCACTTCAGCGCCTGCTCGCCCAGCGAGTCGCCGGTGATCTGGATGTCCGGATAGCTCCCGGTCTTCTGGAAGATGGCCAGCGCCTGGCTGAACGCCGAGCTGTTGAGGACGTTCTCCTTGGACTGGATCTGGGCGACCTTCTTGTTCATGGCCGCGCTCAGCGTCGTGGCGCGGGCGGCCGCCTGGGTCGCCGTCGCCTTGGCCCGGGCCGCCGCGTCCTCGGCCTCGGTGAGCAGGTTCATCGTGCCGTTCTGCTCGTGCGTGAGCTGCAGGATGATCGAGGCGCGGTTCAGGAACTCCTGCGGGTCGGAACTCTGCAGCATCGCGATGGTCGGGCTCAGGCCGCCCTGCATGAATCCCTCGGCCGCGATCTCGCCCACGGCCGCCTGCCCGGCACCGAGCGCCTTCTGGTCACGCTGCGCGGTCTCGGTGGCCACCTGGACTTCCTGGCGGGCCTCGGTCAGCTGGATCCTGAGCGCGTCGTACTGCTGCCCGAGAGAGTCGATCTCGTTGGACAGCTTGTTCGCCTCGGCCACGGTGGCCTGCAGGCCGCTGGGAGTTCCCGACGTGCTGGCCGCGTTGCCGATGCCGGCCGGCAGCACCATGCTCACCATCGTGGCCACGCTGGCGAGAACGGCCAGCCGGCCCCACCTGTGCCGGCCACCCCGCCGTAGATCCTGGCGAGTGCCGTTGATCCCCCGTGACATGGCCTTGCCGAACTTGCCATGGGGCAACTCCACGTGGAGTCTCCTCTCCTAGGCCGCCTACCGGGTTAGCTGACGGGTTCGGGCCGGAGCAGCCCTACGGCGGGCCACGATCCGCCGGAGCAGACCGCAACCTGCCGATTCACCCCGGGGAGGTGGGTCCCCGGCTCCCCGGAACACGTTGCCGCGTGCCAGGAACTCGGCGGGTTGTTCGCCCGCCCTGGTAAGAGCGGACCGCAACTGGTAACAGCGTTGCAGGTTAATCTAAGTGGGGCATCGCGCACATGTGAATGAATGAAATTCCTGGT
>Ga0335074_10003971_pt1 | contig 20365 bp, 19 predicted proteins | sample Lox_Sample_23_FD_206715 | JGI IMG/M metagenome (GOLD analysis project Ga0335074, IMG submission 206715) | Soil microbial communities from Loxahatchee National Wildlife Refuge, Florida, United States - Lox_Sample_2.3 | ecosystem: Environmental > Terrestrial > Soil > Wetlands | place: USA... | reverse complement strand
GTATCTCTGCGAGGGCCTGTCCACCTACCGTATTGGCAGCGTGACGGGACTGGACCGCCAGCGGGTAGGCAGGATACTGGCCAAGTCCGGGGTCCCGGTCAAGCCCAGAGGAGCCGGCAGGCGGCGACCGATTGACGACCACCAGCTCGCCATGGACGAGTCGATGGAACGGCTGTACGTCGATTCGGGTCTGAGCTCCCGTGAGATCGCGGAGATCACCGGGATAGCAGAGCGGACGGTGCGCGCGCGGCTGCGTGCGCGCGGCGTGCGGATGCGAACGCGCGGCCGACTCAACCGGGAGGACCGGGTCACGATATCGCCCGAAACCGTCGTACAGCTCTACGTCGACGCAGGACTGTCCGCGGCAGAGGCCGGAAAGCTCCTGGGTGTCTCTCGCCACATCGTGCTGCGTGCTGCTCACGACGAAGGCCTGCCGGTACGGGTCGGAGGCCCGGAGCCAGGACACGGTCCGGCCGACATCGAACTGGTGGAAGCCCTGTACGCCGATCCGCTGGTCCGGCGCGTCCTAGCCCGGCATCACATCTCGCGGCGCCCCGCCGGAGGGCCGATCTGGCAGCGCTTTCCCGTTCCCGTCCCGGTGACTGCCGAACTCGCCGAGGAGCTATACGTCGGCTGCGGCCTTGGCGTGCGGCACATCGAACTGCTGACCGGGCAGCCAGGGCAAACCATTCGCAGGCTGCTGCGGGCTGACGGAATCAGGCCACGGCCCGCCGGCGGCCGGTCGCCATTCTTGCGTCGGTGGAGAGCCGGTTTGCGGGGTGCACCCGCGCCTGACAAGCCGCGGCCCGAGTCCGGCGCCCCGCGCAGCAGTTGAGCGGGCGGCTTGTCCGCTTATCCGGGATGCCTGGTAATCAGGCTCATCGAGTTCAGCCCCATCGGCCACATCCTTTACGGCGAGCGATGCCGGACTTAAGATCGTCATGGCATGCGGCGGAGGGGCTCGCCGAAAATGCGGTAGCCGCCAACGGTCCCTGCTTGATGCGGGACAGGAGGCTGCATGCCCCAGGTCGACCGTGGCCTCAGCGCGGCCGGATTCTTCTCTCGTGACAGCGCCTCGTCATCGCACTCTGAGGCCGGTACACCGCGCCTCGCTGTCCGAGACTCCCGCTTCTCGCAGCGCGACAGCACAGCAGCCCATACGGGCTGCAACGTCCCCCGGTTTAGCGCGGCGGGACAGTTCGTGGCTTCGCTCACCTCGCTCCACGCCAGGCGCCGGGCGGTCGACCGCACCGGGAGCTTTGCCGTAGACGTGCCGGCCACCGCGGCCGGGCGGAGAAAGACAGGAGATATCAATGGCGACATCGGGTACGACCGGGACGGCTCCTGCTCAGCATGCGCCGCCGCCGGGCGAGCGCGGGATGGCCAACCCAGGCCCGTGGGCGGTGACCGCGTTCGCTACCACCTCGTTCATGCTCGGCATGTTCCAGACCGGGCTGCTGAACTCGGCCGGGCTCCCCATCGTGCTGCCCGCGACGTTCTTCTTCGGCGGCCTTGTCCAGATCATCGTGGCAATCATGGAGTTCACCCGCGGCAACCTGTTCGCCGGTGCGGTGTTCGGCACCTACGGACCGTTCTGGGTAATGTTCGGGGCGTTCGAAACGTTGTACGCCACGAGCGTCCCGGCCGCCCAGCTCAGCTCTGCGGTTGGCCTGTTCCTGGCAGTATTCGCGGTCATTACGTTCTACCTGGCGATCGCGTCGCTGCGCACTGACCTGGTGCTCACAGTCATCATCTGGCTGATCTTCGTCGGGCTCGTCCTGCTATCGATCGGCACCTGGGACAGTATCGCCAACCTGACCAAGGCTGGCGGCGCGGTCGTACTACTGTTCGCTGTCCTGGCCTGGTATTACGCGGCCGGAGACATCATCGAGTTCACCTTCGGGCGCAAGATCCTCCCGGTCGGCTCGCCGCTGGTCAAGTAGTCGACCGCGAGCGGATCCTCGGGCGGACCCGATCCCATCGGGCCGCCCGAGGGCGCGGCCGTCTGGGCCACTTGTGATCTCCGGCGTGCTCGCCCTCTGATCGGTCTCCGCGACTGCACGGGTAAACTTGACAGCGGCGATGGAGCTCGCCTGGCAGATGCCGCAGCGGCTGATGGCTCCTGTAAGCGCGAACAGGAGACGGCATGGCTAGCAGCCTGCTTTACCCGTCGCCCGAGAGCGACGCGGGCGAGTTCTACCCGCCCGACAGCTCCTTCTTTGCTGATCTCCGCATTGATCAGATCATCGCCGCGGTCGCGCGTGACCGGGAAGAACACGATCTCCTTACCGACCTGCTCTCCCGCGAGGTTCACGATGTCGACACGCTCCGTTACCGGCAGGAGGTGTTCCGGGATCTCGACGACCCGGCCGTGCTCAGCGGGGCACAGCAATTTGCCGAGCAGATGCGCCAGGTTCGCGTCCATCTTGCCCAGCTGCCAAAGATGGACTCGACCCACCAGCGGCAAGGGTGGACCCTCGATGCCGCTGGCCTGTACTGCGACGCGGTCCGCACGCTCGCCGGTCAGCTGACCTCGGCTCCCGTCGCGTCCCGTGGCCTTCGCGGCTTCCGCGACTATCTCTCCTCCTACGTCGCCTCGCCAGACTTCACTGCATGTGCTGCGCAGACGGCTAGCTGCCGGACGGCCCTGGCGCAGATTACTTACGAGACGCGCATCAAGGGCGGCCGGGTCGAGGTCAGCCGTTATGCCGGAGAGCCGGACTACAGCGACGAGATCGAGCAGGTCTTCAGCCGCTTCCAGCAGGGCGGGGTCAAGGACTACCGCGTTGCCTATCGCGGGTGGCCGGGAATGAACCACGTCGCAGCCCAGATCACCGAGCTCGTAGCCCGGCTGTTCAGCGCCGAGTTCGAAGCGCTGGCGGACTACTGCGCGCGCTGGTCAGGCTTCGTGGACGCGTCGGTACGCCAGTTCGAGCGCGAGCTTCAGTTCTATCTGGCCTACGCCGAGTACATCAGGCCACTCCAGAAGGCTGGCCTGGCGTTCTGCTATCCGGACCTCGACCCCGTTTCCAAGATCGTCAGCGCCACCGCGACCTTCGATCTCGCGCTCGCCGCACGCCTGCTAGCCCGCCCGGGCCGCGTGGTGACTAACGACTTCTTCCTCCGTGAGCCGGAACGCGTCATTGTCGTGACGGGCCCGAATCAGGGTGGCAAGACAACGTTCGCCCGGACGTTCGGGCAGCTGCACCACTTCGCGATGACAGGCTGCCCGGTCCCGGGCAGTTCAGCAAGGCTCTTCATCCCCGATCGGATCTACACCCATTTCGAGCGGGAAGAAGACATCTCTAACCTCAGCGGGAAGCTTGAGGATGACCTCGTCAGGATCCAGCGGGTCCTGCGCAGCGCGACCTCGCGCAGCATCGTGATCATGAATGAGATCTTCACCGCAACTACGCTCAGCGACGCCACGTTCCTCGGCACCCGGGTGCTCGACAAGGTCATCGAGCTCGACCTCCTGTGCGTGTACGTGACCTTCATCGACGAGCTTGCCTCCATGGCGCCGACTGTCGTCAGCATGGCGAGCACGATCGTGCCCGAGAACCCGGCCGAGCGAACCTACAAGATCGTTCGGAAGCCTGCGGACGGACTCGCGTATGCGCTCGCGGTCGCCCGCAAGCACCGTGTCACCTACGAGCAGCTCAGGGAGCGGATCAGCTCGTGAAGGCACACCTGCTCTTCGCAGACCAGGACTTCGCCTGGGATCGCGAGCTGCCCGCCAACTCCGACGACCTGGTCCAGGATCTCGAGTTCACCACTGTCCTGTCCGCGATGGCACAGGGAGACGCGTTCCTGTACGACATTGCGGCCAAGGTCGTCCTGGCGGGTCTCACCGACCCCGAGGCCATCCGCTACCGGCAGCAGGTACTCGCAGACTGCCTGGCCGAGCCTGCAGTCCTCCGGCAGATGTACGACACGGCCCTCGGGGCGCTCCTGGACAAGCGGAAGCTCTGGGGCTACGCGGCGCACTACCCGTCATCAATTCTGTCCGCCGCCATCAGCCAGACGGAGGCATTGGTCGCCCGGCTCCGGCAGCTACGCGAGATTGCTGACGCCACCGCCGGACGGTTCCGCTCCCCCGGCCTCACCACGCTGATGAACTCGCTGCAGGCGGACCTGGACGACGAGTACTTCGAGACGGTCCAGGAGCATCTGAGGCAGCTGCGGTTCCGGGACGGCGAACTGATGAGCGCCCGACTGGGGCGCGACAACAGCGGAATCGAGTTCGTGCTGCGCTACCGCAGATCCCGGAGAGGATGGAAGGAGCGGGTGGGCCTGGCACCGCGCTCGTCCTACGCCTTCACGATTCCGCCCAGGGATGAGGCCGGCGGGCAGGTTCTGTCCGACATGGTCAACCGCGGCGTCAATACCGTCGCCAATGCGCTGGCTCAGTCCGCCGACCACATGACGAGCTACTTCACCATGCTGCGCGCCGAGCTGGGCTTCTACCTCGGCTGCCTTAACCTGGCCGAGGAGCTTGCCGCACGCAGTCAGCCGACGGTGTTTCCGGAGCCGGCCGCCGCGCAGCCGGTGCGGTTCACCTGCACGGAGCTTCGCGACATCAGCCTTGCCCTGCGCATCGACCACGTCGTCGGCAACAACGTCGCCGCGGACGGGAAACCGCTGATGATCGTCACCGGCGCTAACTCCGGAGGTAAGTCAACTTTCCTGCGAAGCACGGGACTGGCCCAGCTGATGATGCAGGCCGGGATGTTCGTCACCGCTCACTCCTTCAGGGCCGGGGTCTGCCAGCACGTCTTCACTCACTTCATCCGGGAGGAGGACGCCGACATGATCAGCGGACGGCTCGACGAGGAACTCAGCCGAATGAGCCGCCTCGCCGACGACATCAGGCCGCACTCGCTCGTCCTGTTTAACGAGTCGTTCGCGGCCACTAACGAGCGAGAGGGATCGGAAATCGCCCGCCAGGTCGTACGGGCGCTGCTTGAGGCCGATGTCCGGGTCATGTTCGTCACACACCAGTACGACTTCTCTAGCAGCTTTTATCGCGACGACCAGGATCGCACCCTGTTCCTCAGAGCCGATCGCAGAACAGATGGTGAGCGGGACTTCAGGCTCGTCGAGGCAGAGCCCTTGCCGACAAGCTACGGGGTCGACCTGTACTACCGGATCGGGGGCTGGCTCGACGAGACCACGGGTGATCCCGCCCGACCCGAGGCTGGACGGCGCGAGGCAGGGCTAACCGCGGGCGATCGTCCCGCCTGACATGGGCTGCCTGCCGTCAGGCGTCCGTTAGCAGCCGCGCACAGATTCCGAACAGCCGTAGTTCCGCGGCGAGGTCTGCCTGCCGAGCGAATGCTGCCGCATCGCCCCGGGCCAGGGAATGCCAGCACAACTCATCGGCGATCGCGATCGCGTGCACGGCGGCCGCACCTAGAGTGCTGACCGGGCCGTTCTCCACCCTGAACCGCAGCCGGGCCAGATCACGTTCGGCGGCCCCGACAGCAACCGACTCAAGCCTTTCGAGCCGGACCGACAGTTCTCCGATCAGATCGTCGCCGGTCACGTCCGCCGCACCTCTTGACCCGGACAACGGCATTCCTGACCTGCGGGCACGCGCCCGCGCGACAATGCGCACACTCCGCCAGCCTCCTGCACTATCGCAGGGACCGTTGGCGGCTTCTCCGCGGTCTACGGCGGGCCCCTCCGCCGGTAAGCCGAGACTAGTCGGCCTGTCCGCGCGGGACCAGACAGGGGCTGGTTCCGTCACGTAGCCAAGAGTGGCGTGTGGGACTGACTATCCGGATTCCGAGCGACTTTCTATGGTTCGGTGCGGTTATCGTGGTCGGTTTACGAGCTTTGTCCACACCGAACCATAGAAAGTGCCGCGACGAGGGTTTGGACGAGAGTTTCAGTGACCATCAGCGGTCGCACGCCAATCGGCCGGCTCGGGTTCCGGGATCGCCGGCTCAGCTTGCGGGATCGCCGGCCTGGCTTCCCGCACTGACTCGAGGCTGGCCGGGGACGCAGGCCGGGAACGGACCACTACCAGGATCACGAGGCCGGAGACCACGCCCGCCAGGCCGGCAACGAGGAAGGCTGCCGGGACAGCGACGCCGCCTCGAAGGCCGGGCGCAACCCCTGGAAGCGCCCGGCCTGGCCGCCTGCCAGCGCCTGCCCCAGGCTCCGGGAAAGCCCGGCGGGAGACAACCGAAATCTGGGCCCCGGCCTCGAAGACAGGGCCGGGGAATTCGCCGGGGCTCACCCGCAGCTGTCCGAAGCCGGAAGCAGCCCGATCCGTTCCGCGGCCGCCCGGTATACTGGGGATAGCGGCCTGACGGCCGCGGCGATGGAACCCGCCAGGGCGTGAGCGCCCGAATGCCAGCCGGCCGATGGTTCCTGTTCCCGGGCACATGCCGTGGAGGATCAGGAAATGTCGGCTTCAGCACCTCTTCCTGTTTCGCAGCCTGACCGATTCGGCCGGCTGTGGTGGCTTCCGGCGGGCGGACGTGGCAACGGCCTCGATGACGCCGGGTGGGCGCCGATCGCTGATGTGGATGCTGCCCTTGTCGACCCGCTGTTCCGTGCGTTTCGAGTAGCGGGCGTGGCGGCATATGCGGCGCCACTCCCGAGGTCGGCTCACTCGCCGCGGCGCCGTGCGCTGATGCCGTCCGGCCGCTTCCGCGTCTGGGTCGGCACGAGTGCGTATGGCCGTGCCGAAGAGGTACTCCTCGTCACCCTGGCCGCGCTCAAAGGAAGGCGAGCGCAATGACCAGTGCGGAGGAAATCGAGATTCGCTGCTCGGCCGTAGTGTTCCGGGCAGACAGAGTCCTGCTCGTCCACCGCACGCTCGGCGGAGCGGACGACTGGGTGCTCCCCGGCGGGACCCCGCGGTACGGCGAGACAATGGTCGCCTGCGTGCGCCGCGAGATTCTCGAGGAAACGGGCCTGACAGCCGAGCCGACCGGGGTGGCACTGGTGCTGGAGGCAATAGCGCCTGACACCGGCATGCACACGCTAGATCTGGTTTTCGCAGCGCGGGAGTACGGGCTCCAGCGTCGGGCGACCGAGCGGGAGAGCGGGCTCGACCCTGCATTCGTGCCGGTTGACTCGCTCGGCGAGATCGACCTGCGCCCGCCCATTGGTGGTCACCTGCGTAGTGCCCGCGCCAGCCGACTGCGGTCAGCACCCTACCTCGGCAACCTGTGGCGGCCGGCCGAAGCGTCCGTTCGCGCCCGGCGAGGCCACCGATGAGCGTCAGCGTGCTGTTCCGGGACCCGGAGACGAGCGTGCCAGCGGACGTGGGCGCCCCAGCGCACTTCCGCGACCTCAACCTCGACCAGCTTGTGGCCGATCTCGCCTCCAGTCGCGAGGAGTACGCGCTGGAGCCCTTCCTTTTCCTCTCGCTGTCCAGTCCCGAGGACGTGCTCTACCGGCAGGCCGTCTTCGCGGATCTCGAGAGCGCCCGGCTGCGCGCCGCGACGGAGGCATTCGCGGAACGGATGCGCGACGTGCGCGATGTCCTCGCGCAGGCCCGCGCGATGCGCGCCCAGCTCCAGCGCGCCCGGCTGTTCGCCAGTGCGGCCGCGATGTACTGCGAGGCCGTTGAGTCTCTTCGCGACGACCTGGCAGTGGCGTCCCCCGCGTCGGACGGGCTAACGAACGTCAGTGCCTATCTCACCAGCCTGGTCGCCGGGGATAACCACATCACCCTCCACCGGGACGCGACGCACATCGAGGAAGCGCTGACGGCCATCACCTACACAATCCACCTCAGGGGCAGCCGGGTCAGGGTCAGCTCATTCGGCGGAGAGGCCGACTACAGCGAGGCGGTTCGCGCCACGTTCCGCAAATTCGAGCAAGCCGATGCACCGGGGCGCCGGTCCAGGTTCCGGGAGTTGCCCGAGGTTGACCACGTGGAGGGCGGCATCCTCGAGCGGGTAGGACAGGCCTTCCCGGACGCTTTCGGCGCGCTGACCGCATTCTTCTCGGACCGGCAGGGTTTCATCGACGCTACCGTGGCACGGTTCGACCGGGAGATCCAGTTCTACCTGGCCTATCTGGATTACGGCGATCCCCTCCGCTCGGCCGGCCTGAGTTTCTGCTATCCAGGCGTATCGGCCAGGCCGGGTGAAGCAGCCGCTTCGGGGGCCTTCGATCTCGTTCTTGCCTCAAAGCTGACTGACGACGGGCAGCGAGTCGTCTGCAACGACCTCGCCCTCGCCGAGGACGAACGGATCCTCGTAGTCACCGGACCGAACCAGGGCGGCAAGACCACCTACGCACGGATGATCGGTCAGCTGTACTACCTGGCCTCGCTCGGCTGCCCGGTGCCAGGCACCGCCGCGACAGTGCCGCTGCCCGATCGGATCCTCACGCATTTCGAGCGCCAGGAGGACATCGAGACTCTGAGCGGGAAACTGCAAGACGACCTCACCAGGATCCGCCAGATCCTCGGGCAGGCGACCGCGCGCAGCCTGATCATCCTCAACGAGATCTTCACCTCGACCACTCTCGCGGACGCCCTGGCGCTCAGCGAGCGCATTCTCGAGCACGTCACGGCGACGGACTGCCGCTGCGTCTGCGTCACATTCCTCGATGAGCTGGCATCCTTCAACGACGCAACCGTCAGCATGGTCGCGTCCGTCACCGATGGTGATCCGGCTTCGCGCAGCTTCCGGCTTGTCCGCCGTCGCGCCGACGGCCTCGCCTACGCCGAGGCTGTCGCCGACCGCTATGGCCTGACGTACAAGCAGGTCAGGGAGCGGGTGGGCTCATGAAAGCACATCTGCTCTACGCCGACAGGGATCTCGACTTCGATCCGCAAGCCGTCCTCGCCGAGTCGGAGCTCGAGCAGGATCTCGAGCTGGGGGCTCTGCTGGGCGCGATGGCGGGCGCCGACGACTACCTGCGGGCGATCGCCAGGACGGTGCTGCTGGACGGCCTCCGCACTCCGCAGGAGATCGCCTACCGGCAGGACATCCTGGATGACTGCACGCGCCAGCCGGATATCCCGGTGGCAATCTACCGCCTCGCGACGCAGACGATCCAGGCGGAGCACCAGGTCTGGGGCGGGCTGTTCAGCAGCGCGAGCTACACCTTGCATCGATCTATGCAGGTCATGGAGCTATTCGTGGCCGCGCTCCGGCAACTGCGCACACTCGCTTCCGAGCATCGGGAACACGTCACCTCAGCTGGGCTCCGGCAACTCTTCGACATGCTGGCTGCCGAGCTGAGCGACGAGTATCTCAGCGAGATCGAGGACCATCTGACGCGCCTGCGATTCCGGGGCGGCATGCTGCTCAGTGCCCGGCTGACCAGCTCGAACAAAGGGACCGACTACGTGCTGCGGAAGCTGCCCGACAGCAGGCCCGGCATCCGGGGCATGCTGTCCGCAGGCCGCGGACGTCCCGGCTCTACGCTTGTGGTCGCTGACCGCGACATCTCCGGCCAGCGCACGCTCTCCGACCTGCGCGACAAGGGAACTGAGCTGGTGGCCGACGCGCTGGCCCAGTCCTGCGCCCATATCCTGAGCTTCTTCGAGATGCTGCGCCGTGAGTCCGCCTTTTATGTCGGGTGCGTAGCCGCGCACGACGCCCTGGTCGCCCGGGGACAGCCTGTCTGCCGGCCGGGCGCGCTGCCCGGCGGCACGCACCAGCTCGCCGCGAGCGGGCTCTACGATCCGGCGCTCGCCCTCACGCTGGACGGGCCTGTCATCGGCAACGAGGTTGCCGCAGACGGCGCCGCCCTGGTGATGGTGACCGGCGCGAACCAGGGCGGCAAATCGACTTTCCTGCGAAGCGTCGGCCTCGCGCAGCTGATGACGCAGTGCGGGATGTTCGCACCGGCCAGCTCATTCCGCTCGAGCATCAGCACGGGCATCTTCACGCACTACAAGCGCTCCGAAGACCGCAGCATGACCAGCGGCAAGCTCGACGAGGAGCTAGCGCGGATGAGTGAGATCACGCGTGCCATCCGGCCAGGCGGCCTGCTGCTCTGCAACGAGTCATTCGCCGCGACCAACGAGCGCGAGGGCTCGCACCTCGCGAGGAGCATCACGCGCGCGCTGCTGGACTCCGGCGTCAGGGTTGTCTTCGTCACCCACTTCCACGATCTCGCATCGGGTTTCTACCGGGATGACCGGGCGGACGCCTTGTTTTTGCGTGCCGTGCCCGAGCCGGACGGCACGCGCACGTACCGGATCACCGAGGGGCCGCCGATGCAGACTGGCCACGCTGCTGACGTCTTCCAGCACGTGTTCGGCGAGCCGCTGGTTCAGACAGCGGCCACCAGGTAAGCGACGAGCACGGCCACAAAGACATACAGCAGGTAGAGGTTGACATCGCCGGACTGCAGCGGCCGGACCAGGTCGGCCAGCCACTCGACCGCCCGGATAACGGGCTGGTACAGGTAGCGCTCGAATACGGGTGTCGCGGCAGTCTCGTAGTGCACGGGCCCGGACCGGCCAGCCGGATCGTCGGACGCGCGCTCGAGGGACACGGCCGGCCGGTAGAAAGCCGCGAACGTGACGCGTGTAGGCGCCGAGAAGGTCATGGCCGAGTACTGCATGCGCGGCTTAAACGCCACGATTCCGCCGTCCCAGACGGGCACCGTAGCGGACTGGCCGCGGATCCGCCCGGCCCGGTAGATCAGCGCGGGGACGATGAGGACAGCCAGCAGGAATACGGTTAGATACGTCGGCGAGAAACCGGAGAAATCTGTGTGAGCGGGGATGACCGTCAGCTCGCCGGGCAACAGGATGGGCCTGAGCCCGATGCCGGTCACCGTGCGCACCGCGCGCGCCATGGCGACAAGCAGAACAGGCGCGCCGACAGCGAGGGCAACGCAGACAACGGCCAGCAGCGCGGGGCCGGTGACCGGCTGAGCACGCTCAGTCGCCACCGCTGCCTGACGGGTCCGAGGCATCCCGAGGTAGGGGATTCCGTAGCCGCGGACGAACGCGTAGATCGCCAGGCCGCCGGTCAGCCCGAGTGTGGCCGCGGCTACCACGATCAGGATGCCGACGAGGTGACTGTGAGTCCGGAAGCCCTGGAACAGTCCCTGGAAGATCAGCCACTCGCTCACGAAGCCATTAAGCGGCGGCAGGGCCGCGATTCCCAGCGTGCCGACAAAGGCGATCACCCCAGCCCTCGGCATCCGGCGCGCCAGGCCGCCGAGCCGGTCCATGTCCCGGCTTCCGGCTGCGTGCTCGGTAACTCCCGCTTCCAGGAAGAGCAGCGTCTTGTAGCAGCCGTGATTGAGCACGTGGTACAGGCCGGCCAGCAGCAGGAAGGCCCACAACGCGCGCTGCCCGTAGGCAAGGAACGTCATCGCGGCGCCGAATGCAGTCACGATGATCCCGATGTTCTCCACTGTCGAGAATGCCAGGAACCGCTTGATGTCCCGCTCGGCGAGCGCATAGAGAATGCCGACCGCCGCCGTCAGCGCACCGATCCCCATAGTGAGGATTCCGCGCCAGGCGGGCCCGTCCGGCAGTAGCCGGAATGCGAAGAGCGCGATTCCGTACACACCCAGCTTCACGATGAGGCCGGACAGAAATGCTGAGCCGTCGGCTGGCGCAACCGGATGAGCCGCCGGAAGCCAGACATGCAGCGGCACTAGTCCGGCCTTGAAGCCGAACCCGCACAGTGCCAGCAGGTAGGCAGTGTCGCGCCAGTCAGCGGGCACTCGGTGAATGCGGGCAGCGATGACGGCGAACTGCAGTGACTGAGTCTTGACTGCCAGGATCGCGAATGCCGCGACGATGAGAACGAAGCCGACCTCGGAGAGGGCCAGGAACCAGAATGCGCCGGCGGCCACTGGCCTGCTTCGCGGGTTGCGCAGGATAAGGAGGTAGCACAGCAGCGCCATGGACTCCCAGGCGACCAGGAACGTGACGACACCGCCGGCGGCGAGGACCGCCAGGCTGGCGATCAGCGCCAGGTTGTACGCGCAGAGGTACACCGCGGTTCCACCCGACATTTTCTGGTGGTAACGAGGTATGTAGAGGCCAATCGCGACAGCGACGATGCCCAGCAGAACCGCGAAAATCCCCGCCAGGCTTGATCCTTGCAGTTGCAGGCTGCCGACGACTTCCGTGCCGCCGGGTGAAATTAGCCTGGTGTCCCCCGCTAGCAGCGTCGCGATGCCTCCGGACACGGTGGCGGCACCCCCCGCTGCGGACAGTGCCGCGCAGACCAGCAGGCCGGCGCGTGACCTGCTGCCGGCTATCGCGGCGATCGCAGCGGCGAGCCAGAGCCCTCCGGCGATCCCGAAAGCGACCAGACAGCTCATCACTCACCGCCCGCACTGAAGCTCATACTGCCGACGCCGGCAGCCAGCCGGTCAACGGCGACCATCAGGCCGTGCAGGAGCGCCAACGGGCTGGGAGGACAGCCCGGTATCCACACATCCACCGGAAGGACCTGGTCAACGGAGCCATAACTAAATGCGTCCGGCTGGTAGACGCCGCCCAGCGCGCAGGCGCCGGTCGCGACTACCAGTTTGGGCTCCGGCATGGCCTGGTACGTCTTGCGGGCAGCCAGCGCGAAGGCCCGCAGCATCGGGCCGGTCACGAGCAGGAGGTCGGCGTGGCGCGGCGCCGGGGTGAAGAAGAAGCCGAGCCGCTGGAGGTCATAGTGCGGTGCGGCGAGAAGGCGTATCTCCTGCTCGCATGCGGCACACGAGCCAGTGTCCAAGGTCCGGATGTGCAGGCTGCGTCCGAACAACGCCGCCACCCGGCGGTTCAGCGCGGTAGCTGACGCTGCTATCTCGTCCGCCGCGCCGGCCTGCGTGGCATCTGACGCCGTCATCGCGCGGTACTCGCCAGAATCGGTATCCGCTTCACCAGGTCCTGCCGTCTGCCGGTAGCCAGCTCGAATCCGCCGCTCGCTGTCACCGCCTCAGGAACTGCCTGCCGGCAGCGCCCGCATGCCGTGCACTTGCCGACGTCGAAGACAAGGTCCCCGTCGGCTATCGCCAGGGCGGCACTCGGGCAGACCTCAGCGAGGCGGAGCGCCCGGTCCTGGCTGAGCTGCTCGGGCCGGAACGCCGGCGGCGTGGGCAGGTCGTCGGCGGCGGGCTCGCGCCGAGCCGGATAGTGCGTCGTGACCACACCGCGGCGAAGCCCGGTCAGGAACCACTGCGGCATTGCTCTCCTCCGTGAGTTGACCTACCGAGCCGTCCCTGCGACGGTCAGCCAGAAGCTCGCCTCGATGATCGGAATATCGGTGAAGACGTTCTGGGCCCGGCAAGCGTCGTCGAAGCCGCGCCAGTTCCGGACAGCGGCTGGCCGGATTCGGGCGCGGCTGATCCGGCCGGCGCGATCGAGCTCAAGCCACGCCAGCGACTCTCCGCGCGAGGACTCGGCCCAGCCGAGTCCGCTTCTGCCGGAGTGCGGAGTACCAGGCTCAGCCTGGCCGTGCACTTCTGGGAGCTGACTTTGCCCGGGGCCGAGGTCGTCGGCAAACTCGCCGACGAGTCGCACAGACTCGGTCGCCTCAGCCAGCATCACCCGCAGGCGGGCCAGTGCGTCGCCGGTCGTCTCGACCGCAACGGCGGGATGGTGCTCACGGTACGGACCGCGCGGATGATCGACGCGCGCGTCCGTGCTGACGCCGCTCCCGCGCAGGACCGGCCCCACCAGGCCAAGCCTCGCTGCCTGCTCGGCTGTCACGATGCCCGTCGCCTCCAGCCGGTCGACGAACGAGTTCGTCCGGAGCAGGAGCTCAGCCGATCTGCGCAGCTCGTCGTAGGCAGCCGGAAGCATGGTGCGCAGCGCGGGCACGTCCGGCGCGTGGCCGCAGCCGCCGACTGCCACGACCCCGAAAAGATACCGGTGCCCGAAGACCCGGGCGTTCAGCCGGAGGAACTGCTCGAGCGCAATCTCGGCAGCAGCGCGCCCCACGGTCAGCCCGCAGGACTGACAGAGCGCCGCCATCGACGCCGCGTGGTTATAGAGCCGCTCAAGCTCAAGAGCGATGCCGCGGTAAGTCTGCGCGGTCGGGCCCGGATCTACCTCGAGTGCCGCCTCGGCAGCAGCCGCGAACGCCCAGCCGTTGCCGACGGCGCTCAGCCCCTCGACGCGCTCGGCGTAGAACAGTGCCTCCTGCGGAGTCTGACCGCGGGCCCGGTACTCGAACCCCCGGTGCTTGTGCCAGGTCAGGAGGTACACGTCGACGACTTCCTCGCCGCTGGTGACGAGGCCGTAGTACAGCGACTCCACCCCCACCTGACGCACGGGGCCGAACGGGAACTCGAATGCCTGGCCGCCTACGGTGTGAGGGGCATGGACGTCGGCAGCAGGCTCGCGGGGCGCCGTGCCCAGGCGCGGCAGCTGGATGTCATGCTGTGGTGGCACCGCCACTCGGTTGAGCGGCTTGCCGCCCGCGGGCCTGATCCCGAACTGCTCGTAGATCTCGCATTCCTCGGTGAATGCCGCCGGGGTTATATCGGAAAGCGCCGGGTACTCCGGGCCGGCCACGGCCGACTCAGTGACCACGTAGCGCCGGTCGCCGTCGAGTGCCCAGACCAGTCGCAGCGCCACCGGGTCAGACCCCGCGGCGAACATGTCGGCGAGCCTGGTGCCCGGCAGGCCGGCCAGCCGTGCAGTGGCGGCGCTGAGCTCAGCAATGCTGACGGCCGCGACACCTACTGAGCTCGCGGGATCCGCGAGCACCTCCAGCAAGGGCAAGCCGGAGGCAACCCGGCTCGAGGTTGTCATATCAACGCCAGAGCGTGCCGCAGCACTGTGTCGAGGCCGGCGGGGATCCAGACACCCAGGACGAGTACAGCCGTGAGGCCAACCGCGACCGGCACCGCCGCCGTCAGCCTGAGCAGTCCGCTTGCGTAGGGGCTCGCTGCCGCAGTTGCCGACGGGCTCGGGGGCTCGCCCGTCGCCATGCCAGCAGTCGTGCGGGCGAACGCGATAAAAGCGACGGCCAGTAGTCCGAGCAGGAACAGCGGCAGCACTGGGCTAGCGCTCGCGAACCCAGCCCGCACGATCGTGAACTCGGAGAGGAACAGGCCGAAGGGCGGAGAACCAAGAACCGCGAACGAGCCGAGCAGGAGCACCGCGCCCGTCAGCGGCACCGCGGCCAGTACGCCACTCACTCCGGCGGCCTCCCGGGTGCGGTAGCGGAGCGCGATATCCCCGCTGGACAAGAACAGCACGGCCTTGGCGATCGCGTGATTGAGCGTGTGCAGCAGCGCACCGTACAGGCCGAGAATTCCGCCGAAGCCAAGCGCCACCGCGATGATTCCCATGTGCTCTACGGACGAGTAGGCAAAGAGTCGCTTGAAGTTACCCCGACGCACCATGAACAGAACGCCGATAGTCACGGACAGGAAGCCGAACACGAGCAGAACGATCCGGGGGAAGGAGTCGCCGAGCCCGGTCCGGGCGATGGCGAGGAACCTGATGATGGCGTACATGCCCGTGTTGAGCAGTGCCGCTGACAGCATGGCGCTCGCCGGACTCGGAGCTTCGGCGTGCGCGTCCGGCAGCCAGGTATGCATCGGCGCCAGTCCCACCTTCGTGCCGTATCCCACGACAGCGAGCAGGAATGCGAGCCGCAGGCTGGCCGGAGCGAGGGAGTGTGCGTGCGCAAAAAGGTACGGCCAGGTCAGCCGCAAGTCAGGCGCGAGATGCAGAGCGCTTGCCGAGTAAAACAGGAAGAGCGTTCCGGCCAGCGCGATCGTCACCCCGAGCGAGCTGATGATGACGTACTTCCAGGCTGCTTCCAGCGAGCCCGCCTTGCCCTCCAGCCCGACGAGCGCCGCGCTTGTCAACGTGCTGGCCTCGATGAGCACGAAGAGCAGCCCGAGGTTCCCGGTCTCGAGCGAGGCCAGCATCAGCGAAGCGAACAACCCGAAGAAGATGTAGTACAGCCGGACCTGAAACTTGCTCAGCCGTCCCGCTTCCTCTTCGGCGGACAGGTATCCGATGGAGCCGATGGCAGCGAGCAGTGTGACCGTCGCGACGGTAAACAGGAAGAAACAGCCGAGCGAGTCCACGTACAGAAAGCCGCCGATCGCCTCGAGCGGCGGGCGGTGCAGCTGAGCAGTCAGCAGCCAGACCGCCGCTACGAGCGAGACGACCGCGCCCGCCGCGCCGGCCAAGCCAGCCCGTCGGCCGCGCGCTCCGAAGGCCGCCGTGGCCGTCCCGGCGAGCGGTCCGGCCACGATGAGCGCAGCGAGAACGATCATCCCTGAAGCTCCCTCAGGTCACCGGCGCTTGCGCTCGCGAGCTCGCGCGTGAGCCCCGACACGAAGACGACCATGATTAGGACGCCGGCGACGAGGTCGAGGAAGATCCCGGCTTCCACGATGAAAGGAAACGTGGCCACTAGGGTGATTGCCCCGAGGAAGACTCCGTTCTCGACTATCAGCCAGCCGATGAGCTGCGCAACGGTATGCCTGCGTACGACCATGGCCAGCGCGCCCAAAAGGATCACGGCGGTCGACAGCGGCACGACCGCGGCCGCCACCACCCCGTGCGGGAGCAATTGCGGCCGCGTGACCAGGTACGCGAACGCGGTAAGCGCTCCCCCAGCGATGAGGGACGTCGACAAGCCGGTGGACAGCGCTGCGTCTCGCTTGAGCTCCAGCCGTCTGATCAGCAGCCGCCGCGCTGCAACCGGTATGGCGATGCCCTTGATGGCGAGGGTCGCAATCGCCAGAATCCACAGTTCCGGGCTGCTGAAGGCGTACGCGGCGACGCCGGCGGCGAAGGACAGCACGACCGACTGGGCACCGTAGTAGGCCACGTACCGGTTGAATAGCTTCGAGGCGAGACAGGCAAAGGCCAGCAAGAGAATGAGCACGCCGGACAGGTCAAGCAGAACCCCGGCGACGCTCGTGGCTGACAGGCTTTGCATTCCTCACGCTCCGATCACGTACGACGTCGCGATGCCGACGAGGGCGAGCAGGAAAGCAGCGCCGAGGAACTCGGCGATCCGGAAGAACCGCAACTTGGCAAACGAGCAGTCGATGATCACGATGGCCAGCCCGCACAGGGCGAGTTTCCCGGCCAGGGCCGGTATCGCCAGCAGAGCGCTGCCGATGCTGACGCCGTTACCGAGGCCCCAGGGGAGTACGAAGACATTCATGAAGATGGCCGACAGCAGAAACAGCTTCATCCAGCTGCCCCACTTCATTAGCGCGTAGGCACGTCCGGAGTACTCAAGGACGCGGCTCTCCTCAATCATCGAGATCTCCGTTGAGCCGCCGTGACTGTCGATCGGAATGCGGCCGTTCTCGACCAGCACGATCATGAAGAACGCCAGGAGCCCGAGCAGGTGCGTGGGTAGCACCAGCGCATAGGGGGATGCGGAGATGGCGTGGTTCATCAGGTACGGGTTGTCGGACGCGGACACGACCCCGACCGTGAAGAAAACCAGGATCAGCGCAGGCTCCGCCATGCTGCCCACCCAGCTGGCCCGGCTCGCGCCGAGGCCGCCGTAGGGGCTAGCCGTATCCAGGCCTGCTAGCGAGGTCATGAACCCGGCGAGCGCCAGAACGAAGGCCCCGCCGATCAGGTCCGCGAGGAACGCGAGCGGCAGCGGCTCATTTGTCAGGATGGGAACGATGACGGATACCGTCAGGTAGCAGCCGAAGGTCACGAACGGCGTGATAGCGAAGATCCACGATGCCTGATCGCTGACAGCACTTCCCTTGCGGAGCAGCTTGCCCAGGTCGCGATAGGGCTGAAAGATGCTCGGCCCGCGCTTGGACTCGACGATCGCCTCGGCTCGGGTCAGCACGCCGGCGTACAGCGGAGCCCCTGCGAGCACAACAAGGCTCTGCAGGATCTGCACAAGCCACGGGGACAGCAACACGACCTCCACCTGGTCCGGAACGCACCATCGTCCGCACAGGTAGAGGCCATCAGTCAGGAGACAGCTGACGTTACGCGAGCCTCATCGCGTGATCAGGCACCACAATACACAGCACTACTGGGCGGCGATAGTTGCCGAATCGGGCAGGCGCGGACTTTCGGCGACCTCGACGGACTTCAGCAGGACGAGCGCCTCCGGCGCAATCTTCCGGAGCTCGGGAAGGAAAGCGCGCACTCGATCGGCCGCGTCGGCGATCTCGATCAGGACCGGTTCGTACCCGCTGCGGCCCAGCAATCCGGGCTTCCGGACGACACCGGACTGGCCGAACCCCGCGAATCCGTGGATGACGACGGCGTCGGCCAGGCCGGCCCGGCGCGCGCGCTGCACGATCGCCTCGTGGAGTGACTGGCCCGCGATCGTGTCCCCGCAGCAGATAAAGACGGAGATGCGAACCTCGGTGCGCCAACGGACGGGAGCCGACGCTGGCCGCGGTGTGTCGTGCCCGCCACGCCACATCACGGGGCACTCAGCAACAGCACGGGGACCCGACATCCCTGGGCTGCGGTATCGGCCACTCGGCCCAGCCGTGATCGGCGAGCGGTCCCGTCCCCGCGCCGACCGAGGACGAGAATGTCAAATCCATGCTCAGCGGCATAGTCGCTGACGACCTGACCGGGGTTCGGACGATCCGAGAACACAACGTGCACGCTCGTCCGCACGGCGCCCGGCGGTCGATGGCTCTGCCGCAGCTCCGCAAGCCGGTTCTCGGCCAGCGAGCGGAGCGCTTCGCTCTCACTGGTATCGGACTGCTCGCCTTCATGCCGGGCGGGCTGACGAACCACTGAGAGCGCCACGACGTGCCCGCCGTCCGCGCCTGCGATGGCAGCCGCCACCCGGAGTGCCTCGAGAGCGTCTGGAGAGCCGTCGAAACCGACGAGCACGCGACGGAACGATGGTCCGCTCATCAGCAGTGCCACCCGGCACTCGACCCGATCCGCTGACAGCCATTCACTGATGGCCTCCAAAACTCCCCCGGCAGACGGAGAACTGGATAGAGGCCATCAGCGAAGTATCTCGCGGTTGTGGCGAGCCTCATCGCCATGAGTAATCTTCCCGGCAACACAGTGAGTACACAAGGGCCCCTGCGGCTCGGATAGCTGTGCGCGACATTGACCGTGCCCTGGTCTGCTGCTTGACTAGCCGAGGCGATGGGGCTCGCCCTTCCAGGCTCGCGACATAGCGCTGACGGTCCCTACTTCGGCTGGTGATGTACCGGAGGCTGGGATGGCGCAGGTCAGCGACGCTGATGTTCTTCTGCTGTGGCGCGCTCTGCGCGCCTTCCGCTCGGGCGGGCGGCCGGCCTGCAAGCCACATGGCAAGTCAGCCGTCAGCGAGTGTCCGCTGCAGAGCAGCTGCCCGCGGTGGCCGACAGGCGTCGACGATCGCGAGGCGATCTTCGAGGAGACTCTCGAGCAAACCGAGGTCCGGCGGGCTGCGTGGCCGTGCTCCAGAATTCTGGACGCGCTGGAGCCCGGAGTTAACCGGATCAGTGCAGGCTGAACTTCGTCACGCGCGCTGGAGTGCGGCCGCAATGACGCCCTCCGCGGCTTTCCGGTCCTGCCAGCCGCGGACGTCTGTTGCCTTGCCGGGCTCAAGCTCTTTATAGATGTCGAAGAAATGGCTGATCTCCTCGCGGATGTGCACCGGCACATCGGCGAGGTCACGTACGTTGGCGTAACGCGGGTCGCTCGCGGGGACCGTGAGAATCTTGGCGTCCGGCCCGTTCTCATCCGCCATCCAGAAGACGCCAACGGGCCGGGCAGTGAGAAAGCACCCGGGGAAAGCCGGCTCGCCGAGCAAGACCATGGCATCGAGCGGATCGCCGTCCTCAGCGAGGGTGTCGGGGATGAAACCGTAGTCGAGCGGGTACCGTGTCGCGGTGAACAGCATCCGGTCGAGTCGGATGCGGCCGGTCTCGTGGTCCATCTCGTACTTGTTCCGAGACCCCTGCGGTATCTCGATAACGACGTCAACTTCCATGAGCCGTTCCTCTCTGCACTCCCGCTCTGCATCGTCGCGCATCACAGAGTCCCGTCATCGCGTGAGCTTGCGGTAAGTGACGCGGTGCGGCCGGGCGGCCTCGGCGCCGAGGCGCTCGATCTTGTTCTTCTCGTAGGACTCGAAGTTGCCCTCGAACCAGAACCAGCTCGCGCCGCCTTCCCAGGCCAGGATGTGGGTGGCGATACGGTCCAGGAACCAGCGGTCATGGCTGGTGATCACCGCGCAGCCGGGGAACTCCAGCAGCGCGTTCTCCAGCGACGACAGCGTCTCCACGTCCAGGTCATTCGTCGGCTCGTCCAGCAGCAGCAGATTGCCGCCCTGCTTCAGCGTCAGCGCCAGGTTCACCCGGTTCCGCTCACCACCGGACAGCACGCCGGCTGGCTTCTGCTGGTCGCTGCCCTTGAAGCCGAACGCCGCCACATACGCGCGGCTGGGGATCTCGGCGTGGCCGGACCGGATGACGTCCTCGCCATCAGAGATGACTTCCC
>Ga0335074_10003970_pt1 | contig 20367 bp, 15 predicted proteins | sample Lox_Sample_23_FD_206715 | JGI IMG/M metagenome (GOLD analysis project Ga0335074, IMG submission 206715) | Soil microbial communities from Loxahatchee National Wildlife Refuge, Florida, United States - Lox_Sample_2.3 | ecosystem: Environmental > Terrestrial > Soil > Wetlands | place: USA... | reverse complement strand
TTCACGCTCGTGCTATCCGGCTGCTTGGACACCACCCCCCACTGGTGGTAGGAGTTCGCCCAGACCGTCTGCGGCCCCGCCTGATCGGTATTCCAGGCGTTGTTGTAGACGAAGTACTTGCCGTCGTACCACTTGCCGAACATGGCCGACGACTGCCACGTCACCTGCGCCGGGACAGTAGCCTCCACGGCCAAGCCGGGTCCGCCCGCCGCGCACCCCGCAGCGATGACGGTCACCAGCACCGCCCCGAGGAGTCCCAGACTCTTCAGCTTGGCTCTTGTCCGCGTTCTCAGCTCCACGTCCTGGTCAGCTGCCGATCTCCTCGGCCACCACCAGCCACCGGTCCTCCAGTTCGGCCCGCTCCTGCTGCACGGCTCGCAGCTCCGCACCGAGATCGATCAGGCGCTGATAGTCGCTCGCACTAGCGGCCAGGTCAGCGGACAGCCGCTCCTCGGTGTCGGCCAGCCTTGCGATCTGCCGTTCCAGCCTCGTCAGCTCCTTCTGTCCGGCGCGCTGCTGCGCCGCGCTCGGGCCCTGCCCGCCGGCGGCAGGCTGCGGACTGGCCGCGGGCGGCCCGCCCACGGGAGGCGGCCGGCCGGCCTTCTCCCGCAGGCTCAGGTACTCGTCCACGCCGCCGGGCAGGAACGCCAGTTGCTCGTCGACCAGCGCAAGTACGTGATCGGTGACACGCTCGAGGAAATACCTGTCGTGGCTGACTACCACGATTGATCCCGGGAAGCCGTCGAGCAGATCCTCGAGCTCGGTGAGGGTGTCGATGTCCAGATCGTTGGTCGGCTCGTCCAGCAGCAGCACGTTCGGCTCGGCGAGCAGCACCAGCAGCAGCTGCAGGCGGCGCCGCTCACCACCGGACAGGTCGCCGACTCTGGTCCACTGCCGGTCACTGCGCAGCCCGAGGCGGTCGAGCAGCTGACTCACCGACAGCTCGTGCTTCCCGATGACCGCGGAGCTCCGCAGCTGCTCGGCCGCCTCCAGCACCCGCAGGTCCGGGTTAACCGGAGGCGGTTCCTGGGTCAGGTATCCGAGCTGCACCGTGCTGCCGGTCACCAGCGTGCCCGTGGTCGCCACCGGTCCGGCCGCCGGCACTGGCAGCACGCCGGCCAGCAGGCGCAGCAGTGTCGTCTTGCCGGTGCCGTTGACGCCAACGACGCCGATCCGCTCGCCTGGCCCAAGCTGCCAGCTGACCTGCGAGAGCAGCGTCCGGCTCCCGGCGGTTACTGAGACGTCCTCTAGGTCCAGCACGGTCTTGCCCAGCCGGGCCGTGGCCAGCCGGGCCAGCTCGACGCCGTCTCGCGGCGGCGGCTCATCGGCGATGAGCGCAGTCGCCGCGTCGATCCGGAACCTGGGCTTGCTCGTCCGGGCCGGCGGGCCGCGGCGCAGCCAGGCCAGCTCCTTGCGGAGCAGGTTCCGGCGGCGCTGGTCAGCGGCCGCGGCGATCCTGGCCCGCTCGGCCCTGGCCAGTACATAGGCGGAATAGCCGCCCTCGTAACGATGCACCTGACCGTCGGCGAGCTCCCACGTTTCCTCAGTGACGGCATCGAGGAACCAGCGGTCATGGGTGACGATCACGTAGCTTGGCGCGTACTCGCGAAGGTAACCAGCCAGCCACGTGATCGCCTCGATATCCAGGTGGTTGGTCGGCTCGTCCAGCAGCAGCAGGTCGTAGCTGGTGCGCAGCAGCGCGGCGAGCGCGGTGCGGCGGCGCTCGCCACCGGAGAGCAGGGTCACGTCCGCGCTCGCGTCGATGCCGCCGAGCAGCGCCGCGACAACGGAGCGGCCGCGCACGTCCGCCGCCCATTCGTGCGCATCGGCTGAGCCGAAGACAATCTCGCCGACTGTGCCGGCCAGCTGCTCAGCCTGCGGCAGGAAGCCGATCGTCACGTCCCTGGCCCTCGTGGCCCGGCCGGAGTCGAGGTCTGCCAGCCCGGCCAGGGCAGCGAGCAGCGTGGACTTGCCGGCACCGTTGCGGCCGACCACGCCGATGCGCTGGCCCGCCGAGACACCGAGTGACACCTGGTCCAGCAGGACCCGCTCGTGATACGCCTTGGCGGCCCGCTCGAGGTTGACCAGGTTCACGGCCGCAGTCATCGCTACGTCCCGGTACGCACGACCGAAGCGCCGGGCGCCGGCCCGGAAGCGTGCGCCACCGTCCGGCAGACCCCGGCGCCGGTCAGGCCAACCGCGATCTCCCGCGCATGCGACGGGGACTTAGCCAGGAACGCGCACGTCGGGCCCGAGCCGGACACGATCGCCCCGAGCGCGCCGAGCTCACGGCCCGCGGTCAGCGTCCGGCGCAGGCGCGGCCGCAGCGACAGCGCGGCTGGCTGAAGGTCGTTCGAGAGCAGCGGTCCGACCTTGGCCGGGTCGCCCGACCGCAAGGCCGTCATCAGCGGATGGCTGAGATCGGGCTCGGCCGGCTCTGGCTGCTTCCCGGCCGCGACCCGAGCCGCCCTGAGCCGGTCACAGGTCGCGTAAACCTCGGCCGTCGACAGCCCGTGGCGGCCGAACGCGAGCGCCCAGTGGTAGGTCCCGGCAGCCAGCGCGGGGGTGAGGTGCTCGCCCCGGCCGCGGCCCACCGTGGTGCCACCGACCAGCGCGAACGGCACGTCGCTGCCAAGGTCCGCCCCGATCTCGGCGAGCTCGGTCGCTGACAGCTCGGCCTGCCACAGGTCATTGCATGCCACCAGGGTGGCTGCCGCGTCGCCGCTGCCGCCTGCCAGCCCGGCAGCGGCCGGGATTCGCTTGCGGATGCGGATCTGGACGCCGGCATCGCGAACACCGGCCGCCTTCGCCAGCGCAGCCGCCGCCTGCCAGGCCAGATTGGACTGGTCGACGGGAACCACGTCGGCGTCTTCGCCGGTGACGCTGAGGCTCATCTCGTCCGCCGCCGCCACGGTCACCTCATCGAACAGTGACACCGCGTGAAAGACAGTGACCAGCGAGTGATAGCCGTCGGCGCGCGCCGGTCCCACGGCGAGCTGAAGGTTGATCTTCGCCGGCACCCGCGCGGTGATGGCGGCCCGGCTGAGCCTTGCTACTGAGGTCACGATCTGCTGATCGTATCCGGACCGGCGCGCACGCCAGTCAGCACACACCTGTCAGCGAGCCGCTGCCGCCGACGGTCCCGCCGCGGCGATCCGCGCGAAATCAGCGATCCCGAGCGCCTCGCCGCGCAGCGACGGCTCGACTCCCGCCGCTCGCAGCGCCGCCTCGGCAGCGGCCGGTGAGCCTGCCCAGACGGCCAGCGCGGATCGCAGCGTCTTGCGCCGCTGCGAGAACGCCGCGTCGATCACCGCGAACGTCTCCGCCCGCCCGGTTCCCTGCCGCAGCGCCGCCGCCTCAGCGGCTGAATGCCGCACCAGCGACACCAGGCCGGAGTCCACCCGGGGCACCGGCCAGAACACCGCCCGCCCGACAGACCCGGACCGGCGCACGTCGGCGAACCAGGCGAGCTTCGCCGACGGCACTCCGTAGGTGCGGCTGCCAGGCGGCGCGGACATCCGGTCCGCCACCTCGGCCTGCACCATGACGAGGCCGCGAGCGATGGTCGGCACGGTCGCCAGCAGGTGCAGCACAACCGGGACCGAGACGTTGTACGGCAGGTTCGCGACGAGGACCGTCGGCGCTCCGGGCAGGTCCTCGACCCGCGCCGCATCCGCGGTCACGACCGCCAGCCGGCCCGCGAGATGCGGCGCGCGGGCGGCGACGGTCTCCGGCAGCTGGGCCGCCAGCGCCCTATCGACCTCGACCGCGATGACGTGCCGCGCGGCCGCTAGCAGCGGCAGCGTCAGGGACCCGAAGCCCGGGCCGACCTCGAGGACGGTGTCGTCGGGCGACAGATTCGCCAGCCTGGTGATCCGGGTCACGGTGCCCGCATCGATGACGAAGTTCTGGCCGAGCCGCTTCGACGGCTGGATGCCGAGCCGGGCGGCCAGCTCCCTGATCTCTGTCGGGCCGAGCAGCTGAGCGGCCGGCAGCCCCGCCGGACCGGCTGCCGCGCCCGCCGCTGCTGCTGCCATTACTCGGACCAGGGGCCGAAGATGCGCTCCCCGTTCGCCTCGAGCACCGCGCACAGCTTGGCTACGTCCAGCTGCCTGACCGCCGCGAGCGCCCGCACCGTATACGCCACCTGGGCCGGCGTGTTCGACTTACCGCGGTTCGGGGCGGGAGCGAGGAACGGCGCGTCGGTCTCGGCGATGATGAGCTCGGCCGGCATGACCAGGGCGGCGTCGCGCAGGTTGGCGGCGTTCCCGAACGTCAACGTGCCGGCGAAGCTGAGCACGTAACCCGCTTGCGCGCACCGCTTCGCCAGCTCGCCGTCGCCCGAGTAACAGTGGAAGATGACCTGCTCCGGCGGCCCGTCCGCGGCCAGGATCGACAGCACATCGGCGTGCGCGTCCCGGTCGTGGATCATCAGCGGCTTGCCGGCCTGCTTGGCGATCTCGATGTGCGCCCGGAACCAGTCCCGCTGGACCTCAGGCGCCGCGTCGTCGCGGTAGTAGTCCAGGCCGGTCTCGCCGACGGCGCGGACCTGCGGCAGCGTGGCCAGCCGCGCGATCTCCGCCAGCACGGCATCCCGGTCAGCGGCCGTCCGCGCCGCGGCCGCTGTCTCGTTCGGGTGGATCGCCACGGCGGCGAATACGGAAGGAAACGTGGCCGCACAATCCGCGGACCATCGCGACGACACCACGTCGACACCGACTGTGATGACGTTCGTGACGCCGGCCGCCGCTGCCTCGGCAAGCGTCTGCTCAACCGGCATGTCGATCATGTCGAGATGGCAGTGGCCGTCGAACGCCGGCGCTGGCAGCGGCTCGGGCGGCGGCGCGGCCGGACGTCCGATGCCGTGGCCTGGCCCGAAGTCACCCTCGGCCGGAATCGGGCGCCCCGTCGGGCTAGTGCTCCCCGCTTCCGGCAGGGTCACCGGCTCTCCAGCCGGGCCAGCTCCTCGTCGACGACGGCGGTGTCCAGTTTCGCGAACAGCGGCGTCGGCGCATCGAGCGGCGTCCCCGCCCGCAGTGGGGCGGACTCCCAGCGGGCAGCCGTCCGGTAGTCCCCGGTGATGACCGGGTAATGCGGCCCGCGATCCTCCGTCACCTCGTCGATCCGCGGCATGCCGGCCCACACCCCGCTCCCGCCGAGCATCTCGTACACCTTCTGCGAGGACCGCGGCAGGAATGGCGTGAGCAGCGTCTTCCCGTCGTTCACCAGCTGGAGCGCAACGTGGCAGATGGTGCGCATCCGCTCCGGGTCGGTCTCCCGCAGTTTCCACGGTGCCTGCTCGGACAGGTACTTGTTGGCCTCGGCCAGGGTCCGCATGACCTCTGTGCTGGCCTGCTTGAACCGGCACCGGCCGAGGGACTCGCCCACGCTCGCGAAGGCTCTCCGCGAGTGATCGAGCAGCCGGTGGTCCTCGTCGGTGAGGTGTCCGGCAGCCGGGATCTCGCCGATGTTGCGCGCGGCGAACGAGACCGACCGGTTCACCAGGTTGCCCCAGTTGGCGACAAGCTCGTCATTGTTCCGGCGAACGAACTCACTCCAGGTGAAGTCGGTGTCCTGCGTTTCCGGGCCGGCCACGGCCACGTAGTAGCGCAGCGCGTCGACGTCGTAGCGGGCGAGGAAGTCGCGCACGTAGATGACGACGGAGCGGGAGGAGGAGAACTTCCGGCCTTCCATGGTGAGGAACTCGCTGGACACCACCTCGGACGGCAGGTCGAGCGCGCCGAGCGATCCGGGCGTGCCGCCCCTTGCTCCCTGGCCGTTGTAGCCGAGCAGCATGGCCGGCCAGATCTCGGCATGGAAGACAATGTTGTCCTTGCCCATGAAGTAGTAGGCCAGCGCGTCCGGTGACTGCCACCAGGCCCGCCAGGCATCCGGGCTGCCGGACCGCCTGGCCCACTCGATCGACGCCGACAGGTAGCCGATCACTGCGTCGAACCAGACATAGATCCGCTTGTCCGGCAGGTCACGCCAGCCGTCCAGCGGGATCGGCACGCCCCAGTCCAGGTCCCGGGTGATGGCGCGCGGCTGAAGGTCGGACAGCAGGTTCAGGGAGAACTTGAGCACGTTGGGACGCCACTGCCCGCTCTTGCTCTGCAGCCAGGTGCCGAGCACATCAGCGAACGCAGGCAGGTCGAGGAAGAACTGCTCGGTCTCCACGAAGATCGGCGTCTCACCGTTGATCTTCGAGCGCGGGTTGATGAGGTCGATCGGATCGAGCTGGTTGCCGCAGTTGTCGCACTGGTCGCCGCGAGCGCCGTCGAACCCGCAGATCGGGCAGGTGCCCTCGATGTAGCGGTCCGGCAGCGTCCGGCCGGTCGACGGCGACACAGCGCCCATGGACTTGCGCGGGAAGATGTAGCCATTCGCGTAAAGGCCGCGGAACATGTCCTGCACGACCGAGTAGTGGTTCCGCGTCGTGGTCCGGGTGAACAGGTCGTACGACATGTCCAGGCCAGCCAGGTCCTCGGCAATCACCCGGTTGTAGCGATCGGCAAGCTCGCGGGCAGTGACCCCCTCGGCGTCGGCCTGAACCTGGATGGGCGTGCCGTGCTCGTCCGTGCCGCTGACCATGAGCACCGGGTTGCCGCACATTCGCTGGTAGCGGGCGAACATGTCGCACGGCAGGCCGAAGCCAGAGACGTGCCCGATATGCCGGGGGCCGTTCGCATACGGCCACGCTGCGGCCGCGAGGATGTGGCGGCTGGTCATGAGATTAGCCTAGTGGCCGGTCCGTCCGCCTCGCGGACCGTGCCCGCCGGCCTCTGGCTCCGCCCTTGCGACTCACGGCTCGATTTCCTCCGACTGGCCGCGTGGTGTTACCAGACCTGGCTCGTCTGCCTGGCAGTTGCTGCGCTGGTGCTCGCCGAGGCTCGCGGCTGGCGATCAGGACCAGGTCACGTGCATGCCACGCCGCCAGGTCGTTAGCACGCGTCCGTCACCGCCGACCTCGACGCCCGCTGCCGCGGGATCGGCCCGGTTCCACAGCAGCAGGTAGAGGCCGGCCGCGGGACCAGTCAGCGTGCAGTCGGCGCGAGCGCTGGCTGTACTGCCTGCGCTGCCGCCACCGTTCTCGCTGCCGTCGCGGCGTTCAACGCGTGCGGCGAGTGTGCCGTCTTCGGTGAGTGCCACCAGCCACTCTCCGCCCGTGTCGGTCGACCGCACCTGCACGGTCTGGAGCCGGCCAGAGCGCTGGGTGTCGGTGAGCTTCCGCTGGTCGCGGCCGAAGAATCCCATGATCAGCTCGTCGACACCGTCAGTCGCGAACCCGGCGCTGACGGGCGTGACGCTGTCGGGCGTCGCTAGCTCCGCGTCGACGCGGTGGATCGCGGTCTCGTGCGCCTGGCGCCGGGCCCAGAACGCCCGCGGCGAGGGAGCCGGCAGGAAGGTCCAGCAGGACAGCGAGGGATCTGCGTCGGTCAGAGCGGCCACCAGGCTGGCGTGCCCGGCGCGGAACCAGCCGATCAGCTCGGGGTCAGGCGGGCCGCCGGCAAGTATCTCCGCCTCCGACAGGTCGGGAACCGGCCGTGCCAGGCCCCCGGTCACATAGCGGGCCGCCCAGCGGTGCACATGGCCGGTGTGCCGTAGCAGGTCACGGATCTGCCAGGCGGGACACGGCGGCACCGTCGACGTCAGCCCGGCTCGCTCGGCTGCGGCCGCTATCAGCTCGCCGTCCTGCTGCAGTTCCGCGATGTGTTCCTCGACTTCCATGCCCGCATAGTGCCAGCCACTGCCGACATCGGCCGGTCTGACGCCCCGAAACGGACCACTATGCGCTGAGTTCGGCACCGAGGGCGAGAACCTCCGGCCCGAGGCCGGTGACGCGCAGGTGCCGCTGGCCCGCGCGGTGGCCAGCCAGGTCGCCAGCCCTGCTATGCGGGAACGGGCGGCCGCGCTCGGCTGAAGAGCCGCGATGCGGCTGGCCGCTTGCCGCCCGGGCCAGCCTGCCCGGCTGCCCGGGACCGGTTTCTTAGCCCGGCTCCTCGGCCCAGCCGCTTAGCCCGGTCGCCTGCTTGCCAGCACGGCGTCGTAAACCTCCCGCCTGGGCAGGCCCAGCTCCCTGGCGACGGCGACGATGGCCTCCTTGCGCGGCTGGCCGCCGCGCTCCCGCTCGGCGACGTGCGCCGCTGCTTCGCCGGGGGTCGCCGAGATGACGGCGCTCGCGCCCGCTATCACCAGCGTGATCTCGCCGAGAATGCCGTCCTTCACCTGGTTGGCCAGCTGGCCCAGGGTGCCGCGGAGCACCTCTTCGTGGGTCTTGGTGAGCTCGCGGCAGACCGCCGCCCGGCGGTCGGCGCCGAAGGCTGCGGCCAGCTCGGCCAGCGTTCGCGCCAGCCGCCGCGGCGATTCGAAGAAGACCAGCGTGCGGCGTTCCGCGGCCAGGCCGGCGAAGCGTCGGGAGCGCTCACCCTCACGTCGCGGCGGGAAGCCTTCGAACACGAACCGGTCCGACGGCAGGCCCGAGATCGCGAGTGCTGCGGTCACCGCCGACGGTCCCGGCAGCACCGTTACCCGGATCCCCGACTGCGCCGCGGCGGCGATCAGCCGGTAACCCGGGTCGCTGACAGTGGGCAGTCCCGCATCGGTGATCAGCAGGACGTCCCGACCTGACTTCAGCTCCGCCATCAGGGCCGGCACCCGGCGCGCTTCCACGTCGTCGTAATAGGAGACGATCCGGGCGGTGAGCTGGACGCCGAGCGCGGTGGCGAGCCGACGAAGCCGCCTGGTGTCCTCGGCGGCGATGACGCTCGCGTCTCGCAGCGCCGGTGCCAGCCGACTGGACGCGTCGGCTGGCTGACCGATCGGCGCAGCGGCGACTGTCAGGGTTCCCGCGCCGGCCGGCGGCCTCTCACCAGGCGATCCTGTCGCCGGCGAGCTGGCTGAGCTATCGGCCGCAACCGGGAGATATGCTGCTGCTGCGTCGCTATTACGCTCCATTTCCAGGCCCAGGCTAGCCGCTCTCGCCCCTAACATGGCTCAGGATGAACGCCTACCAGACGGTGCCGGCTACTGATACCGAGAACGGCGCCACGCGGCTGACCGTGGACGGACGCCGCAGCTACTCGCTTGTGCTCGGCAGCACCTTCTGGGGCTGGGCCGGCCCCGTGCTGATCATGTTGTTCGGCGGGTTCCTCCGGTTCTACCGGCTAGGCCAGCCGCACGCCGTGGTCTTCGACGAGACCTACTACGTCCCGGACGCGCAGTCGATCCTGCGTCACGGGGTCGAGCTGAACCATAACAAGTACGTCGACAGCCAGCTCGTCAAAGGCATCACCGGCCTTTTCCCTAAGACCCACGGCCAGTACGTGGGCGAGCTTGTCGCGCACCCGCCGCTGGGCAAGATCATGATGGCCGCCGGACAGTGGATGTTCGGCCTGACACCGTTCGGCTGGCGGTTCTCGGTCGCGGTTGTCGGCACCGTATCGATCCTCATGCTGGCCCGGATCGTCCGCCGGATGACCCGCTCCACCATGCTCGGCTGCATCGCCGGGCTGCTGCTCGCGCTGGACGGCCTGGAGCTGGTGCTCAGCCGCACGGCCATCCTCGACATCTTCGTGATGTTCTGGGTGCTGGCCGCCTTCGGCCTGCTGCTGATCGACCGGGACCACACCATTGCCAGGCTGCAGGACGCCGCCGCCTCGGCTGGCCCGCACGACGTGGCCGGACCGAAGCTCGGGGTCCGGTGGCTGCGCATCGCAGCGGGCCTCTGCCTGGGCGCGGCCATCGCCAGCAAGTGGAATGGCCTGTGGTTCCTGATCGCGTTCGCCGGCCTGGCGATCGCCTGGGACTTCGGTGCCCGCCGGGCAGCCGGCTACAGCAACTGGCTGACCGGCGGCCTGCGCAGCGACACTAAATGGCTGCCGGTCTGGTTCCTGGTCGCCCCGGCGATCATCTACACCGCATCCTGGAGCGGCTGGTTCGCGACCAGCGACGGCGACTACCGGAACTGGGCCGCGCAGCACGGCAACCACACGCCCATCTGGTCGACCCTCGACTCCTGGTACCAGTACAACCACTGGATGCTGCAGTTCGGCCTCGGCCTGTCAGCCGGGCAGAGCTACCGCTCGAATCCGCTGGGCTGGCTAGTCCTGGCGCGGCCGATCTCCTTCTACTGGTGCGCTCCCGGCACAGTCTCCCCTGGCTGCGTTGCGCCGAAGGGGTCAGCCGCCGAGGTGCTCGCCATCGGCACTCCGGCGATCTGGTGGGCCGGCACCCTCGCACTCGCATTCTGCCTGTTCTGGTGGCTGGCCGGCCTGGTCGGCGACCTGGTCTTCAACCGCCCGGCCCGGCGCGACTGGCGAGCCGGCGTGGCCGTGCTGGGTGTGGCCGCAGGCTGGCTGCCGTGGGTCTGGTACTACTTCCATGACAACCGCACCGAGTTCTACTACTACGCGGTCGCCTTCGAGCCGTTCCTGATCATCGCGATTGTCTTGTGCCTTGGCCTCATCATCGGGCCGGCCAGGGCCACGGCGGGTCGGCGTGCGCTTGGATCGGTCGGGGTCGGCGCCTACCTGATCGCCGTCCTGCTGAACCTTGCCTACCTCTATCCGATCTTGACCGCTGAGGTTATTCCGTACTCGTCCTGGTACGCCCGGATGTGGTTCCACAGCTGGATCTAACTATTCTTAGAGGGCTCTGACCTGCTGAAACTCCGCTGTGTAAGCGCTCTGTTACGCAGATCACGCATCCCTCCGGGCAGCTCCCCCCGTCTTACCTGCGCCAGTTACCGAGGGGAGCGGAGAATGATGACCCAGCCCGACCTGACGCAGGCCGTGAAGACCGAGAGCGTTGCCAAGACCGCTGCGACCGAAGCCCGTGTGCCCAAAGCCGTCATCGTCGAGCAGGGGCAGATGCCAGACCGGGCCGGGCGCTTCGAGCGGGAGGTAATCCCGTTCATGCCGCAGCTCTACCCGGCTGCGCTGCGGATGACCAGGAACCCCAGCGATGCCGAGGACCTGCTGCAGGAGGCGTTCGCCAAGGCGTACGCGGGCTACCACCAGTTCCGGCCGGGGACGAACCTGCGCGCCTGGCTGCACCGCATCTTGTCCAACACGTTTATCAACAGCTACCGCAAGAAGCGCCGCGAGCCGGTGACCGACCTGGGCATGGACTTCCAGGAAGAGTGGCAGACCGGTAGTGACCCGCTGGTCCGGCCAGTCGCCTCGGCCGAGGCAGCGGCGCTCGAGCGGCTCGGCGACTCCGAGATCCTGCAGGCGCTGCGCGAACTGCCGGCTGAGTTCCGGGTTGCGATCTACCTGGCTGACATCGAGGGGTACCCGTACCGGGAGATCGCCGAGATGATGGGCACCCCGCTCGGGACCGTGATGTCGCGGCTGCACCGCGGCCGGGCCAAGCTCCGGCAGCGGCTGGCGAGCTACGCCCCGCGCGAACTGGCGACCGCGTCGTCCTGACCGAGGCCGTGGTTAGGGCGTGAGGTGCGGATTACTGCCCCTCTATGGGCAGCAATCCGTGAGTCACGCCCCTAGCCCAGGCGGCAGCAGCAAGCGACCGGCGACCGGCGATGGCCAGCCGCGGCGCGCTCTCACACCTCGCCGAAGAGCCGGTCACACACCCGCGCGCCGGCCTTGCCGTCGTCTAGCGGGCAGAACTTAGCCGCGAACGCCTCGTAGCGAGCGCGGCTCGCGGCCGCGACGGAGTCGAGGTCGCCCACCGCTGCGATCACCTCGTCCGAGGTGGTCAGCACCGGGCCCGGCACCTCGGCCTCGAAGTCCAGGTAGAAACCGCGCAGGTTGTCCCGGTAGTCCGCCAGGTCGTAGGCGTAGATCAGGATGGGCTTCCCGGTCACGGCGAAGTCGCACATCATCGACGAGTAGTCGGTGATCAGCGCATCGCTGACCAGGAACAGCTCGGACACGTCCGGATAGCCGGTGACGTTCAGCACGAAGCCAGGCCGGATCCCGGCCGGGACGTCGTCCGCCATCTGATGATGGCCGCGGATCAGGATGACGTAGTCGTCGCCGAGCTGGTGCCAGGCTCGCTCGAGATCGAGCCGCATGTCGAACCGGTACCTGCCAGCGCCGTAGAACTGGTTGTCCCGCCAGGTTGGGGCGTACAGGACGGCTCGTTTCCCGGCCGGAAGGCCGATCCGCTCCCGCACCGTGTCAGCAAGCGCAGCCCCGTCGTTGGTCGCGAGGACATCGTTGCGCGGGTAGCCGGACTCGAGGATCTCGCCGTCGAACCTGAAGGCCCGCCGGAGGATAGGCGTGCTGACCGGGTTGGGCGAGAGCAGCATGTCCCACTTGGCGATGTCGGCGGCGAGGTGGTCGAGGTACCTGGCGCCGTTGACGGACTGGAGCGTTCCCGCATCGAAGCCGATTCGCTTCAGCGGCGTGCCATGCCAGGTCTGGAGATAGATCTGGCCCGCCCGTTTCTGATAGCCGGTCGGCATGTCGTCGTTGGACACGAGGTAGGCCGACCTCGCCAGCGCCTCCCAGTAGGCCTCGGTGCTCCTGAGCACGGCCCTGGCTCCGTCCGGTACCGGCACGGACCAGTCGGTGACAGCCCAGATGTGCTCCCTGGTGTCGCCGCGGCGGCGCAGTTCGGCAGCGATGCCCAGCGGGTTGTCGGTGGCCTGCCTGCCCCCGAAGCTGATGAACACCACAGCGTCGCGGAGTGCCCTGCGCTTCAGCAGCAGCGGGTAGTAGTACTCCCTGAGGATCTTGCGCTGGACCCGGCCGGCCTCGATGAGCTCGAGGGCCGCCCGGACGCTGATGGCTGGCGCACGGTCTGAACTCGTCGTCAACCGGTAGAGCTTCGGCCCGAAGCGATGCTCCGGGTCCCGCACCTCGGCCAGGCTGGGACTGAGCAGGTCCTCATCACCGGTCGGGAACCGCATCCGCAGTTCCCACTGCCCGTCCCCCATAGGCTCCGGCCGGCCGAACACCGGCAGAGCGGCGACCGCGATGGTGATGCTGAACCGGTCACCTTCCCTCTCGACGGGAACGGGGTGCCGCTGCGTCGATCCGCTTCGCAGCAGCACGGCCTCAAGCGACTCAGCTGGCCGGTCGGCGAACGAGCCGCGCAGCGTCAGGGTGCCGTCGCCAGACCACGAATGCTCGTGAATCTGAGGGCGCGCTAGCACAAGTCCATTCCAGTCACAGGGTCGGTCACCTGGCGCTGAGCGTAGCTCAGGAGGCTTACTCGCCGCGCCAGACTGGCGGCCGCTTCTCCGCGAAGGCCATCGCGCCCTCCCGGGCATCCGCTGAGGTGAAGACCGGCGTGATGATCTCGCCCTGGCGCTGGAACGCCTCGTCGCTCGGCCAGTCGGCCGATTCGACGATGACCCGCTTGGTGGCGATCAGTGCCAGCGGGCCTCCCAGGGCGACCCGGCCAGCGAGCTCTCGCGCTGCCTCGAGCGCCTTGCCCGCCGGAACGAGCCGGTTGACCAGGCCTGCCGCGTGCAGCCGCTCGGCCGGGTAGTGCTCTCCGGTGAGGGCGATCTCCATGGCCAGGTGGTACGGGATCCGCCTCGGCAGCCTGAGCAGACCGCCCGCTCCGGCTACCAGGCTCCGCCGCACCTCGGGCAGGCCGAACTTGGCTTCCTCGCTCGCCACCACCAGGTCACAGGCCAGCACGAGCTCGAATCCGCCCGCCAGCGCGTACCCCTCGACTGCTGCGATGACCGGCTTGACCGGCGGCCGCTGCACGATGCCGCCGAAGCCGCCCTCGCCGAACGCGGGCGAGTCGCCAGACAGGAAGCCCTTCAGGTCCATGCCGGCGCTGAAGGTGCCACCGGCACCAGTCAGAACGAGCACCTGCACGTCTTGGCTGGCGTCGAGTTCTGAGATGGCACCGGCAATACCGCGGGCAACTTCCCCGTTGACTGCGTTCCTGGCTTCTGGCCGGTTGATGGTGATGACGGCAACGCCGTCGCTGACCTCAGTCAGGACTGCAGCTGGCATTCTTTCTTCCTTACTTCGGCTGGAACCGGATGCCGCCGTCGAAGCGGATCACCTCGGAGTTCATGTAATCGTTCTCGATCAGCGCGCGGACCAGGTGCGCGAACTCGGCCGCCGTGCCCATGCGCTTCGGGAACACGACCGGCGCGGCCAGCTTCGCCTTGAACTCGTCCGAAGCAGCCCCGGTGCCGTAGATCGGCGTGTCGATGATGCCGGGGCAGATGGTGTTCACCCGGACGCCAATAGCGGCGAGGTCCCGCGCCGCCGGGACGGTCATGCCGATGATGCCGCCTTTGGACGCCGAGTAGGCGAGCTGCCCAGTCTGGCCCTCCAGGCCCGCGATGGACGCGGTGTTGACGACCACGCCGCGAGCGCCGTCAGCGTCGGCGGGCTCGGTCTTGGCCACGGCTGCCGCACCGATGCTCATCAGGTTGAAGGTGCCGATCAGGTTCACGTCGATGACCTTGCGGAACGCGGCGCCGTCGTGCGGTTCGCCGTCACGGCCGACGGTCCGCTGCGCCCAGCCGATCCCGGCGCAGCTGATCACGTACCGAAGCGGCTGCCCGGTCGACGCGGCTAGCTCGACCGCCGCGCGGACGGAACTCGCGTCACTAACGTCGGTGCGGGCAAACAGGCCGCCGACCTCGTCGGCGAGCGCCTTGCCCCGGTCCTCGTTCAGGTCGGCGACAACGACCTTGCTGCCGGCGGCGGCGAGCTCACGGACAGTTGCCTCGCCGAGGCCGCTGGCCCCGCCGGACACGATTGCTGCAGTTCCGCTGATATTCATGGCCGGGAGCATACTTTCGGCCGCGGCACCACAACCGAGCGGGGTTCGGCTCCGTGCTGGAAGCTTGCGGATCAGACCCGGGCAAACTTGGCGTCGGCCGCCGCGCGGTGATGGAACTGATTCGGCGGCACATTGAGCCCGTAGTGCTCGCGCAGCGTCGTGCCCTCGTACTCCTCCCGGAATAGGCCGGCTCGCCGCAGGATCGGCAGCACCTGATCGGTGAACGTCTGCAGGCCTGCCGGCAGCGCCGGCGCCATGATATTGAACCCGTCAGCTGCGCCGCCGCCGAACCACTCGACGATCGTGTTCGCGACCTGCTCGGGCGTGCCTGCCAGTTCGAAGTGGCCGCGACCGCCGCCGAGGCGCGAGAGGATCTGCCGGACGGTGAGGCTTTCCCGTACGGCCATCTCGATGATCAGGTCGGACCGGCTCTGCGAGCCTTCCAGCCGGGGCCGGGCTAGCACCGAGTCCGGCAGCGGGGCATCAAGGTCGAAGTCGTCGGGCTTGAGTTCAAACACACTGGACAGCGCCAGGAGTCCGTACTGCGGCACCCTCAGCTCGTCGAACTGCCTGGCCAGCTCCTGTCCCTCCGCTTCGGTCGAGCCGATGTACGGCACAATGCCTGGCAGCACGATCACGCCGTCAGGGTCGCGGCCGGCCGCCCGCGCGCGCCGCTTCATATCGGCGTAGAACTCGCGCGCGCTCGCGTAGGTCTGGTGCGCAGTGAAGATCGCCTCGGCGTGCCTGGCGGCGAAATCCTTGCCGTCCTCCGAGGACCCGGCCTGCACCAGCAAGGGGTGGCCCTGCGGCGGCCGCTCGACGTTGAGCGGCCCGGCGACTGCGAAGTGCTGGCCCCGGTGGCTGATCTTGTGAATCCGGCCAGGGTCGGCGTACCGGCCCGTCACCTTATCCGCGACGACGGCTTCCGCCTCCCAGCTGTCCCACAGCGCCTTCGCGACCGACACGAATTCGTCGGCACGGGCGTAGCGGTCGGCGTGCCGGGGCCGGTCATCGAGCCCGAAGTTCGCCGCGGCATCCGCGCCGGCCGAGGTGACGACGTTCCAGCCGCACCGGCCGCGGCTCACGTGGTCGACCGACGCCAGCCGCCGCGCGAGGTTGTACGGATCGTTGTACGTCGTCGAGACGGTCGCGATAAGTCCGACGCGGCTGGTGGCTTGTGACAGCACTGTGAGCAGCGTCAGCGGCTCCAGCTGGCCGGGTGGCCGGAACTCGCCCGTCCCGCGGATTGCTGGCCCGTCAGCCAGGAACAGCGAGTCGAACTTGGCCCTCTCGGCCAGCTGGGCCAGGTCGATCCAGTGATCCAGGTCGAAGTCGGCCCGCGGGTTGCTGTCTGGCAACCGCCACGACGCTTCATGATGGCCCGAGTCCATGAGGAATGCGTTCAGGTGGAGCTGCCGCTTCTTGCCCGTCATGCCCCGAGGCTACGAAGCCGCCGAGACAAAAGTCAATAACTCCTAGCGACATTATCGGTAATATCACAGGCGGGTGGCTGCCTCGTCGCTGCCGGGCGAATCTGCGCCCTTCCACTGTCCGACCCGTACCGTAACGTGTCCAGCACGTGGCCGCTCAGGCCAATCCGGGAGGGGACGAAGTGGCGTCACAGGCAGTGCAGGGTCGAGCCCGGAGCAACCCATGGGTGATCTTGATCGTGGTGTCGCTGGGTTTCTTCATGACCCTTCTCGACCTGACGATCGTCAACATCGCGATCCCCAACATGATCTCGAAGCTGCACGCCTCACTCGACGACGTGCTCTGGGTTATCAATGCGTATGCGCTTGTACTGGCCGTGCTGCTGATCACCTGCGGCCGGCTTGGCGACCTGCTTGGTCAGAAGACGATGTTCTTCGCCGGAGTCGCGCTGTTCACCGTCGCGTCGGCCGCTTGCGGCTTCGCGCCGTCTCCAGGCTGGCTGATTGCCTTCAGGGCTGTCCAGGGGCTCGGGGCTGCGATGCTGATGCCGCAGACACTTGCCATCCTCACGATGGTCTTCCCGCCAGAGCGGCGGGGTGCGGCGTTCGGTATCTGGGGCGCAGTCGCGGGAGTCGCCACGATCGCCGGCCCGACGCTCGGCGGCCTGCTCGTGAGCGCGTTCGACTGGCGGTACATCTTCTTCGTCAATCTGCCGATCGGCGTGGTCGTACTGATCCTGACCGTGATCCTGATCCCGGATCTGCGCACCGGTCGCAGCCACAGCTTCGACGTCACTGGCGTACTGCTGGCCAGCCTGGGGCTTCTCGCGGTCTGCTACGCCCTGGTCGAAGGTCAGAAGTACAACTGGGGCACGATCACGTGGTTCATCTCCATCCCGCTGCTGCTCGCGGTGGGCGTCGTGTTGCTCGCCGTGTTCTTCTATGTCCAGTACCGGCGTCAGAGCGGCGAGCCACTGGTGCCGTTCGTCTTGTTCCGCGACCGGAACTACTCGCTCATGAACATGGTCGCGAGCTTCATCGCGATCGCGATGCTCGGGATCTTCCTGCCGTTCTCTATCTACCTGCAGTCGGTGCTGGGCTTCTCCGCGCTCAAGGCAGGCCTGACGATCGCGCCGGCCTCATTGGTGTCGATGTTCGTGGCGCCGGTTGCTGGCCGGCTCTCAGACCGGATCGGCGGCAAGTACATCCTGATGACCGGGCTGCTGCTGTTCGGCGGCGGCATGGGTGCCCTGGCCTTCATTGCCCAGGTGAACTCGGCCTGGTACGTCTTCCTAGCGCCGCAGGCGATCGCGGGCATCGGCATCGGCTGCACGTTTGCGCCCATGACGACCGTGGCCATGCGCAACGTCAATCCGATGATGGCCGGGGCAGCGTCCGGCGTATTCAACACCACCCGCCAGGTGGGAACCGTCATCGGGACGGCGGGCGTGGGCGCGCTGCTGCAAAACCGGCTGATCGCCGCGTTCACCTCCCAGGCGCAGCAGCGTGCCGCGCACCTGCCCGCCGCCGCCAGGGATCGGCTCGTCGCGGGTTTCCAGTCGGCTGCGAAGGGCGGGCTGGAGGTCGGCTCGGGCCAGAAAATCACCGGCCTGGGCGGCGAGATCTTCACCCATGGCTACGTCCAGGCGATGCGACCCTCGATCCTCGTGCCGCTGCTGTTTCTTCTGGCGGGCGCGATCAGCTGTCTCTTCATCAAGCGGCAGCCGTCGGCTGGCGGCAGCGAGCCAGCTGCCGAGGTGACGGAGCCCAGCGCGGCCGCCGCAGGTTAGCGCGCGGCTTAGCGCGGCCGGGCTCAGCGCGGCCGCCGCAAGTTAGCGTGCGCAGGTTAGTGCGCGGGGGCTTAGCGCGGCCGGACTCAGCGCGGCCGCGGCGGGTTAGCGCGCGGCTTAGCGCGGGCCGGGCTCAGCGCGCGCGGGCAAGTACGTGCGGGTTCGCCCATACGGTTGAGCGCACGGGTCGTCCGCCCGGGATGGTGCCTGCGGTTCGCTCGGGCCTCAGCCTGCCCCGATCAGCTCGGGGTTCCAGATCGCGTGCTGCCCGCTGATCGCCGGACCCAGCTCGAACGGGAACCTATCCGCGAACGCGGGCCGCAGGTCAGTCAGCCAGGCGGCGTTCGGATCGTACTTGGCGAAGAACGGCCGCCCTACCAGTGAAGGGTCCCGGGCCTGGATCATGTGCAGGACGAAAACGCGCTGGCCCGCGACCTCGGTGACGCCGTCGACGCACACCTTGCCGGGAGTCGCCGACATCGACGGACCGCGCACTGTCCGGCACAGACCGGAGACGCTGCTGTAGGCGTCGCGGTAGATCTCCACGGCGCGGGCGAGCGGCACCGCGAAGTAGCCCTGCGGCCCGGTGTCACGCTCCACGAACATGTAGTACGGCACCAGGCCGAGCCGTAGCTGAGTCCGCCACATCTGTGACCAGCATTCGGCGTCGTCGTTGATGGTCCTGATCAGCGGTGCCTGACTGCGGATGACTGCTCCGGTGGCCCGGATGCGGCTGATGGCAGTGGTGACTGCGGCCGGCTCGAGTTCGCGCGGGTGCGAGAAGTGCGCCATCAGGGCGAGAAGCTTTCCAGTGGCCGCCACCTGCTCGAACAGCCGCAGTGTGTCGGCGGCGTCGGGGTCGGTGACGAAGCGCTGCGGCCAGTAGGACAGGGACTTCGTCCCGATGCGGATGGACTCGAGCTGTTCCAGCTCCAGAAGCGGCTCCACGTACCTGCGCAGCACGCCCGAGCCCATGATCATCGGGTCGCCGCCAGTGATGAGGACGCTGGTCACTTCCGGGTGGGCGCGCAGGTACGCCATCACCCTGTCCATGTCGTCGGTGGCCATCTTCAGGTCTGGCTCTCCGACGAACTGGGCCCACCGGAAGCAGTAGGTGCAGTAGGCGTGGCACGTCTGGCCTTGCTTCGGGAAGACCAGCACCGTCTCGGGATATTTGTGCTGGACGCCGGGCACCGGCTCATCCGATAGCACCGGCACGTTCAGCAGGAGCTGACCAGCCGGATGGGGATTTAGGCGCATCCGGACGATGTGCGCAGCTGCCTGAATGTCGCGCTCAGGCGCGTCGCGGGCGATCATGTCGGCGATCGGCGCGACATCCTCTGCTGGCAGCATGTCGGCCTGCGGGAAGACGAGCCGGTAGATCGGATCGTCGGGAGCGGCTGACCAGTCGATCAGCGACTCAAGCACGTAGTCATTGACGCGAAACGGCAGCACCGTTGCAACTGCTCGCACCGCAAGACGCTCGGCTGGGCCGAGCCCTGCTCGGGCAGTCAGCTGGTCGAGGTGCTTTGCCGTGTAAGCGCGAAACCCACGGCCTTGCGTGGGAACAACCGGGACAAAACCGTTAACGCTCATGCAACTCCCTCCGACACCGCTAACCAGCGGCGCCTGGTTGTGCGCATGATCTCCCCGTCATGCCGCCAGTTCGGCGTGCGCTTCCTGGTTCCCCCGCTCCCACATGTCAGACGAATACAGCCGACGTGCCGTTGCGGTCTAGCCAGTTAACGAAGTAACGATTGAGGAACGCTCACAGTTGGCTTGGCGTTGCCTGCAAGCCCCCACCCATCCCTGCATCCCGGTCGGGTCCCAGCGCCGGGGAGACGGACTTTACCCCTTCATTACCGGCCTAAACATATGGTTTGCAAGAAACGGCTGTGTCCCGAGCGGCGTAACTGACGTGCATCGGTGAGAGGCTTGACGGCATGCGGGAGACGGCGCGGGGGACACGTAGCCGTCGGGTGGACCGGAGCCAGCCGATCGCGACTGTCCTCGCCGGCAGCGGCTGGGTTGGCCCTGCAAGCGGGTATCCCGCATCCACCGCCGAAGGTTCGAAGAGCGCCGCGTCAGGCACCGCAGTACGGACCGAGAGCAGGTCAACTGGCGCCCATCCAACGAGCTCTCGTCGTGTCACTTCCGACGGCTCTCGTGGTCTCACCACTACCGACAGTCCTCACGGTGTACCTGCCGCCGGCTCTCGTCCCGTACCTGCCGCCGGCTCTCGTCCCGTGCCTTCCGCCGGCTCTCGTCCCGTGCCTTCCGCCGGCTCTCGTCCCGTGCCTTCCGCCGACTCTCATGCCGTACCTCGCGACAGCTCCCATGGTCTACCTCCCGGCGGCACCGCCACGCCGGGCTCCGGCTCAGCCGACCCGGGCTCGCCAGACCTTGCGGCCGGCAGTGCCGCG
>Ga0335074_10003969_pt1 | contig 20367 bp, 14 predicted proteins | sample Lox_Sample_23_FD_206715 | JGI IMG/M metagenome (GOLD analysis project Ga0335074, IMG submission 206715) | Soil microbial communities from Loxahatchee National Wildlife Refuge, Florida, United States - Lox_Sample_2.3 | ecosystem: Environmental > Terrestrial > Soil > Wetlands | place: USA... | reverse complement strand
GGCGGTCACCTTTATGGCGTTTCGCCAGCCCCGTACCCGTTCCCGCAAGGCGTCAGCAAGGAGCTTTGGATGACGGAGCACTATCTGACTCCGTCAAATGGATCCGCTCCCACAATCACCGACGCGCTGGCTGCCGCCACCGAGATCCACAACTCCATGGTGACTGGCCAGTACAACGCCTATGTCTGGTGGTGGATTTGGGATCAGGCTTCATACATCAACTACGGCCTGCTTAACAACAGCACGACCAACCCGCAGCCGACCTACTACGGCTACGCCATCGGGCAATTCTCGAAGTTTATCCAGCCGGGCTATGTGCGCGTGAACGCCACAGCGAACCCGCAGGCCAATGTCCTGGTCTCGGCGTACACCGGCACGGTGAGCGGCACGCAGCATTACGTGATCGTGGCGATCAACTCAGGAACAAGCCCGGTGAGCCAATCGTTCACGCTCGAGAACGATACGGTAAATTCATTGACGCCCTATGAGACGACGGCGAGCGACCAACTGCAGGCGCAGACCCCGGTAACCGTGACGGGCGGACAGTTTAACTTCACGCTGCCGGCGACCAGCATCGTCACGTTCGTACAGTGACCTGGATATCAACCATCCACTTCGCTGCCGTCGGGCATGGGCTGGCAGCGAGGACACCAGAAGGTTACGCGCGCATCGGGGCCCTGGATGCGGCGGCGGACGATCTCACCGCAGCGGCGGCACGGCTCGCCGGCGCGGCCATAGACCCACAGGCTTTCACTCGCATCAGAGGAATGCGTGGTACGGCGATGACGGCCGCCGTAGGTGACGATGGTGTCGCCGGAATCTTCAAGCACGTTAGCGCGGACGAGACGCACCGACGCGGCGACAAGCACCTGAATCTGCGCCAGTGAGAGCGCGGCGACGCGAGCGAAGGGATTGGTTTCGGTGACGAAACACACCTCTGACTTGAAGACGTTGCCCACGCCGGCGATCACTTCCTGGTGGAGTAGTACGTCACCGATTTCCTCATTGCGATGCGCGGCAATGCGCAGGGCTGCCTGGTCCGCGTCGAATCCAGGATTGAGCACGTCGAGATTGGAAGATGGAAAGCGCAGGTCGCGGGCGAGCGATTGCGCTGTATGCATCTCGGCCACAGGAACCTTGAAGCCGACGGCGATGTAGTCCCGATTCTCGATCACGATGCGCATGTTGAAACGCGGCTGCTGCCAACGTTCGCCGTGACGGTAGATGTGCCAACTGCCGCTCATGAGCATGTGGGTCGCCAGCGCGGCTCCGCCAGAGAAGTGGATGAAGAGCCACTTGCCGCGCGACTCGACGCGCTCGACGGTCTGGCCGGCGAGGGGCGAGTCGTCATTAAAGCGGGTCAGCATGGGGTAGGTGGAGCGGAAGCCGGTGATGGTTTTGCCACCGAGGGCGCGGCCGAGAGTGCGCGCGGTGCGGAAGATGGTGTCGCCTTCAGGCATGGCTACTGCACCTCGGGCCGCGCTTGTTGACCATGCGAGAGCGGCACTGGAATGCGGCGCAGGTGCATGCCGAGCGGGCCGGAGAAGAAGCCGGCGTCCATGAGGAATCGCGCCATGGGATGCGCAGCCACCGGCTGGCCGTTAATGGTGGTGATGAGCGCGCCCTGGTGGCTACCCGCACGCAGTTGCGACTGGCCGCGCGCGCTCAAGAAATGCGCAAGCCCGGATGCGGCTTGCGAGCGCTCGGGCTCTTCGGCGGGCAGAAAGACCAAAATGTGGGGATTGCCGCGGCGCATCCACGTAACAAGCTCGCCGTTGCGCAGAATGACTTCAGCATAGGCAGCGCGGGTCAAGATGCGGGGCGCCGTTTCAGAGTCGTCGTCCATCGCAGGCAGCTCGGGCCAACGCAGGGATGCGCCGTAGGGATTGGCGGGGTCGGCCGCGGCGAGTTGCACGAATTCAGGTTTCTCGGCCGGCGGGTCGGTGCGCAACTGGCGCAGCAGATCGACGGCAGCGGGCAACGCAAATTGAGTGGCGCCGAGGCCGGCGACGAAGTAGCCGCGGCGAATGCGACCTGATTCTTCGAGAGCCTTGAGGACATCGTAGACTGCGCTGAATCCGCCGGGAACGTTTTCGGCCATCACCGACTCGCGCAACAACACTCCGTAGCGGCTGAGGAGTTGCATGGCGAGGGCGTGGGAGGATTCGGTTGTCGTAGGTGCAGGCGTCGGCTTCCCTTCCCGGGTCCCCAAACGCGAAGGACCCGGGGCACCCAGTTTTGTGGTGGGGACAGCTTCGCGAAGCGGCAGCAATGACCAGCGGCCTTGCGCGTTGGGCGGTGTGGTGCGGCGCGAGCGGAAGACGTTGGCTGCGTGAATGCGGCGTGGAGCGCGGGCGCTCTCAGGCCGCGTGATATACGCGCGCAGTGCGTGGAGCGAATCGTTGGTGATGAGGCCCCGCCATACCAGGCTCCAGAGCGCGTCAATGGTTTCGCCGGGATAGCCACCTCCGATTGCCTGATGCAACGGCTCAAAGAAGCTGGCGCCGGTTGAAGCGAGAACTGCAAGCAGCTTTTCTTCGCGTTCGGTCAGCGGATCGACGAGCGGGCGCGGCTGCGCGAGCAGCGGCAGCTTCTCCGCCAGATAGAGAGCGATGCGGCCGTTGCGCTCGCCGATGGGCTCAACCCCGGCCCAGGCCACTTCGCCGGCGGCAATCAGGGTGTCGAGGCCGTCGGGCGTGTAGCCCTGCAGGCGCGCAGGCAGAATTGCGCTCTCAAGCAGCGTGGCCGGCAGCGGCGCACCCTGCAGACTCTCGATGGCGTCGAGGAGCGCATCGAGATTGGGGCCGCGGCGCGGCGCAACCAATCCCTGCCAGTGGGTGAGGAAGCGCGCCAGCGTGCGCTGCTCAACGGGTTCGACTTCGCGGCGCAGGCGGGCGAGGGATTTGCGCCGAATGATGCGCAGAATTTCGGCGTCGCACCACTCCTGATGAACGCCGCCGGGGCGGAAGCCGCCCTCGAGCACGCGCCCTTCGGCAGCCAACTGACGCAGCGTGTTTTCGACGGCCTGCGCGTCGAGAGCAAAACGTTCAGCGGCTTCGCGCAATGTGAACGGACCGTGCGTGCGTGCAAAGCGGCGCACCAGCTCAAGCACGGGATGCGCGACCGGTTCCAGCAGCGCCGCAGCCAATCCCGGAGGCAACGGAATTCCCAGCGCATCGCGGTAGCGGGCGGCATCTTCAGCGGCTATCAGGCGCCGCTCGCCGGCGATGTTGAGCTCGAGGAGACGGCGGGCGCGGATCAACCGGGGCAACGATTCGAGCAGGAGCGGGTCGGTAACACGGCGTTCCAATTCGGCTCTGGAAAGGTCCCCAAGCCTGAGGCAGAGATCGTGAATACCGTCGGCGGTGCGGGCGCGATGCGATTCAGCCAGGCATTGCGCGGTCTCTTCCACTTCAGCAATTGCGTCAGCGTCGAGCAACTCGCGCAGATCGGCCTCGCCGAGAATCTCGCGCAACTGATCCTGATCGATGGTGAGAGCCTGGGCGCGACGCTCGGCCAGCGGCGCATCACCGTCGTACAGGAAATTGGCGACGTAGCTGAAGAGCAGCGATGAGGCAAAGGGCGAGGGCTTGCGGGTTTCGACAACATGCACGCGGAGCTTGCGCTCTTCGATTTCTTTCAGGATTTCGACCAACGCCGACATGTCGAAGACATCGCGCAGGCATTCGCGATACGACTCGAGCAGCAGCGGGAAAGATGGGTAGCGCGAGGCCACGCTGAGCAGATCGTAGGAACGCTTGCGAAGCTGCCATAGCGGCGAGCGCTGATCGGCGCGGCGGCGGGGAAGCAGAAGTGCGCGGCCCGCAGCCTCGCGAAAACGGCCTGCAAACAACGCGGTTGCGCCGAGCTGACGCAGCACAAGCTGCATGGCCTCGGCTGACTCGACGAGGATCATGTCGGAGTCGGGCGGCTCGTCGGTATCGGGGAAACGCAGAACGAATCCGTCGTCGCCCCACAGCGTTTCAACCTCAGGGCCGCCGGCGGCACGAATGCGCGCGCTGACGGCCATGGCCCAGGGGATGTGGATGCGACTGCCGAAGGGCGTGAGCACGCAGACGCGCCAGTCGCCAAGCTCATCGCGGCAGCGCTCGATGACGATGGTGCGATCGTCGGGGACCTGTTCCGTTGCCTCCTGCTGATCGGCGAGGTACTGCATCAGGTTCTCGGCCGCGCCGGGGTCGAGATCGTGTTCAGAGACGAGACGCGCGAGCGCAGCAGGTTTGGGCAGTGCGCGCAGCTCGCGCACCATGGCGCCGATGCGGCGGCCAAACTCCAGCGGGCGCCCCGGGCCATCGCCTTTCCAGAACGGCATTTTGCCGGGCTCGCCGGGCGCAGGCGTTACCAGTACGCGATCGTGGGTAATGTCGACAATGCGCCAAGTTGAGGCGCCGAGAATGAAGGCTTCGTTGGGATGCGACTCGAAGACCATCTCTTCATCGAGCTCGCCCACGCGCACCGGCTTGCCCTCGGTAAACGCGAGAAAGACGCCGTAGAGACCGCGATCGGGGATGGTTCCGGCATTGAGGATGGCGAGGCGCGCCGCGCCTTCGCGGGCGCTCACTACATTGCGAATGCGGTCCCAGGTGAGGCGCGGGCGCAACTCGGCAAACTCGTCTGAAGGGTAGCGGCCGCTGAGCAGATCGAGCACGCCCTCAAAGGCCGAACGGGTGAGCGAGGCGAAGGGCGCCGCGCGGCGCACGAGGTTGAAGAGGAAATCGACGGGAACGACGGGGCTGGCGGTGTTAGCGGAGCTAGATGGGTCCGAGGTATCCCGGGTCTCAAAATCGAGACCCGGGGCACCCAGGTCATCGCATGATTGAGATGGGATGGTAGAGGTTTGTGCTTTCCCACCCAAGCGAAGCTTGTATGGGGCACCCAGGTCATCGCTCAGGTTGAAGAGGTTCCCGGATGATTGTCTGTCGGACCGTGTTCTTCTATTCCCTTTTCCCAGTTCCCTGTTCCCTGCACTTGCAACGATGGCGACGAGCTGTTGCGCGAGCACGTCGAGGGGATTGCGCGGGTAACGGGTGGACTCGATTTGGCCCTCGTGCATGGAGCGGGTAACGGCGGCGCAGGCGACGAGATCGGAGCGGTACTTGGGAAAGATGACGCCTTCGCTGACTGCGTCGACGCTGTGTCCGGCGCGGCCGATGCGCTGCATGCCGCTGGCGACCGAGGGCGGCGACTCGATCTGGACGACCAGGTCGACAGCGCCCATGTCGATGCCGAGCTCAAGCGTCGACGTCGCGCAAAGCGCCTTGATCTGGCCGGCCTTGAGCTGCTCCTCGATGACCGAGCGCTGCGCCGCGGCAAGGGAGCCGTGATGGGCGCGCGCGATGGGTTCGCCGGCAAGGTCGTTGAGTGCGCCGGCGAGTCTCTCGGCAGTCTGGCGAGCGTTCACAAACAGGATGGTCGAGTTGCGCTCGCGAATGATCTCGAGCAGTCGCGGATGGATCGCGTTCCAGATGGATACGCGACGCGGCATCTGCGAGGCGGGACCGGTGGGGATCTCTTCCATCTCGCCGAGGTGCGCCATGTCTTCAACCGGAACCTCGATGCGCAGCTTGAGCTGCTTGGGTGCGGAGGCGTTGACGATGGTGACAGGGCGGTAGCAAGTTGATGTGGCATCAGCCCCATCGGGGAGCGAGGGAGCAAGGGAGCAAGGGAGCGAGGAGTCGACCTCAGCAATCTCTGAGACTTCTGTCCTTGAGGCCCCTATTTCCTCAGGCCCGTGACTTTCCGTCCCAAGTTCCCAAGTCTCTGTTCCCCGTTTTTTCGCTCCCTTGCGCCCTTGCTCCCTTGCTCCCTCGTTCGCCGTTCCCTGCAATTCAATCCCGCCGAGAAACCGGGCCACTTCTTCGAGCGGACGCTGCGTGGCTGAGAGTCCGATGCGCTGGAGAGGCCTCGGTGTGAGCGCCTGCAGCCGTTCCAAAGAGAGTGAGAGGTGCGCGCCGCGCTTGGTGGGAACCAGCGCATGAATCTCGTCTACGATGACGGTTTCGACTGTGCGCAGCGCGTCGGCCGCGCGCGAGGTGAGCAGCAAGTACAGGGATTCGGGGGTGGTGATGAGGATGTCGGCGGGATGGCGGGCAAAGCGGGCGCGTTCGCGTTGCGGAGTGTCGCCGGTGCGCACGCTGATGGCAGGCTCGTGAAACGCGACGCCCATGCGGCGAGCCATATTGGCGATGCCGACGAGCGGCGAGCGCAGGTTGCGTTCCACATCCACGGCCAGCGCCTTGAGCGGCGAAACATAGACGATGCGGCAGGCGGGGTTTTCTTGTTCCCTTGTCCCCTGGTTCCCTTGTTCCCCGTTTCCCAGCATCAGCCGGTCCAGGCACCACAAGAACGCAGTCAGCGTTTTTCCGGTTCCCGTGGGGGCGAGGATGAGCGCGCTTTCGCCGCGGGCAATTACCGGCCAGCCCAGCCGCTGTGGGGCGGTGGGCGCGTCAAAGACCGCACGGAACCACGCGGCCGTTACGGGATGAAAGGAGGCGAACGGGTCGTCAGCCGGAGTGGTCTGGGGAACGGGATGGGGTGGGCGATGAGACACTGCACTCATTGCAGCATAACGCGGCAGACGGGCGAAGAGGAAGCGAAGAAATGATCCGGTTTTCCTCAGTTGGGCCCGCCGCCCGGACCCACCCGGTGCCGTGACCCGAGGAAACTACGGCAGATACTGTGCAGGCACGGGATCGGCCGGGGTCTCGGCGTGCCAGGCAATCTCAATCACGCGCCAGCGCTGGCCGTCGAAGACCGCCTGGATACTGTTGATGCCGCGCATTTCAGCTTTTCCATCGGGCGTGGGGCGGACTTCGTAGGTGCTCCACAAGTGCGCTATGGGGCCGTAAGTTTCGCTCTTCACCTTGATTTGCCGCTCATAGAAAACCTCGCTGCCTCGCTCGCGCACCGCGTCGATGTACTCATTCAGGCTGAGAATGCGGGGCGCAATGGTTCCGTCGGGGTGCTTTGAAACCGGAATCAGCCGCGCCTCGGGCAGCATCACGTCGCGCAAACAGGTGCGGTCCTTGTCGGCCGGGCCGCTGACGGCGTCATCGATGGCGGTGATGAGCTGATCGAGCGTGACTGTGGGCGGACAGGTTGCAGGCGGAGCAGTTTGAGCGCGGAGTGCAGGCGCGATGACGGTGAGCGCGGCGAGGAGAATGCTTGCAAGGGGCTTCATGCGGCGATTCTACAGGCGCAGCGCCGATGTGAGTTTCGAGAGGTTGCGAAAAAACTCATTGAGTGGAGCGAAATCCCCCGGGAACCACCCCACAGGGGCCAAAGAGTGTGCGTGAGAACGGACGGTCGAGACCCGGGAAGAACGCGTTTTGAATCAAATGCGGCATGTTAGCGTCGCTTCGCGACATAGCAAGTTAGCGTCGCTTCGCGACATAGCAAGTTGGCGAAGGGCTGAGATCTTACGCAGGGGCTAAAGCCCACACTCATATTGTGATCGGCACGAGTGAACTCGTGCCCTACAAAGAAACTCACGACCTCACTCTACTCGATGCGCTTCGCCCGTTTCATCCATTGCGGGTCGGCGAAGCCGGTGGTGCCCTTTCAAGACAGCGACTTTGATCAGGTTTATTTGCGGCTACTCATAGGCCAGGGCGTCGATGGGGTCCTTGCGAGCTGCCATCCAGGCGGGGTAGAGTGCGCCGAAGAGCGAGCCGCCGAAGGCAATCAACGCTCCCTTGCCGAGCCAGATGGATGGCAGCACAAAGGGGAACGTGGGATACAGCTTCAAGAGGAGCGAGTGCACGCCAACGGTTCCCAGCATGCCCAGGGCGACGCCGGCAATGGTCAGCAGGCCGGTCTCACCGAGCACCACCTGGACAATTGCCAGCTTGGAAGCGCCCATCGATTTCAATATCCCAATCTCGCGGGTGCGCTCGAGCACGGCCGTGTACATGGATTGAAAGATCACCAGGAAGCCCACGATTACGGCGATCCAGATGACGACGTTAAGCGCGATGTTAAAGCCAGGGAAGCGCGCCGGCGTGTATTGCGAAAGCATGTCTTCCATGGTTTGCACGCCATAGTCGGACATACCTGGAGTGGTGTGAATCTCGTGGATGATGGTGGGGATGTTGGCGGGGTCGTCGGCTTTGAGATAGATAACCGAGGCTCGGCCGGGCGACCCGATAAGGTCTCCCATGGTGGAGATCGGAATCAGCGTTCGTCCTCCCTTGCCGCTCTCGACGATACCGCAGATTTTGAAGGGGTGATTCAGAATCTTAATGGTGTCGCCGACATGATTGCCTTTGCGGGCAAACACATCGTCGACGATCACGTCGTAGGGCCCTTGCATACCGCTGCCGGCAAGAAACTGAAACGGCTTGAGAGCGTTATAGCCTGCGTAGTCGACGCCGTAGAGAATCGATAAGCCACCAGACATCTCGAACTTGGTGATGACCGGCGTGGCCACGGCCACATGCGGCAATTTGGCGAGAAACGGCGCCAGCGCCACCGGCAAAGGAGAACCGCTCATGCCGGCCAGAAAGCTCGCGTTGGGCGGCGTCACCACGATATCGGCGCCAATGCCGTTCACGCGATCCTTCTGGTCGTTGAGCTGCCCCATGAAGATGCCCACAATGGAAAGGATCATGACCACTTCAATGGCCACGGCAAGGACGCTGATGATGGAGCGGACGGGGCGATGAAGCAGGTTGGCGAAGATGAGCTTGTTCATGCTTTTCAGGCCGGAATTGAATAACGCCGAACTTCAATACAAGGTTAGCAGCCGGAGCCGGTGCGGCTGGTTGCGCGGGAGTCACGCGGTGGGGATGCTGCATCGACGATTGGGTGGAATGACCCTCGTGCAACCGGTGAAGACGCTGGTTCAACAGCCCTTTCTTGTTTTGACTCAGGCAGAAAACGGGGTTTATCGTGAAGGGGGAAACTCCCGAGCTTTGGGGGGGATTTTGAGCGCCGATGGGGAGTTTTGGTGAAGATCTGCGCATGGAGCGGCTGGCCCGCGGCATTGCGCTTGAAGACATCACGGCGGTAACGAAGATCAGCCAGCGACACCTTCTGGCGCTGGAGCAGGAGCGTTTTCGGCTTCTGCCCGGCGGAATCCTGAGCAAAGGAATCGTGCGCGGCTACGCCAGCGCGCTGGGGCTCGACGAACGGGACTGGACCGAGCGGTTCCTGAAGGCCTGCGACGCGGCCGGCCAGGCGGTAGAAGACGAGCGCGGCTGGACCACCTTCGCCGCCAACGTGGGCAGGGCCCGCATTCTGCGTCACGACGAGGTTGAGCTGCGGCTGCGCTGGGTTGGCGCGCTGATTCTGGTTTTCGTGGTGCTGGCAGCCGGGTTTCTCATGGTGCGCTACTACGGCGTGCGCGCCGGCTGGTGGACGACGCTGCTGCCGACGCACATTTTTTCGTCGGCCCTTCACGCGATCAAGGCGAAGCTCGCGCAAGCCTCTGCGATTTCGGGGCAATGATCATTCTCAATTGGCAGGGCTTTTGATTGGGGAGTCCTTACCTCAGACGCGACATTCCCGGCTCAACACCCTTCTACAACCCTTGAACCCCCATTCTTCCCCGTTCGATCAATGGTTTTGCCCATCACCGGCTGGCGCAATTACCATAGAACGAGGTGCTGACAGTTCCCGCCCGGCCTGGAGGCAGACAGGAGTCTGCCGGACGCGATGGCGCAGGAGCAGCGGCGATTGAAGTTTGCTCTCCCCGGTTGACACGCGTAGCAAGATCAACTGTTGCGGCAAAAAAGATCACACACACCCCCTTTGGGGAAGGAGTTGTATCAACTTGAGCGACCGTTTTTTGTTTACCTCTGAATCCGTTACCGAAGGCCATCCCGACAAGATTGCCGACCAGGTTTCGGACGCGATTCTCGATGCCTGCCTGGAGCAGGACCCATACAGCCGCGTGGCGGCCGAGACCCTGACCTGCACCGGGCTGGTGGTGATTGCCGGCGAGATCACGACCAAAGCGTATGTGGACTTCCAGGGGCTGGTGCGCGGCGTGGTTGCGTCCATCGGCTACGACAACGCGGTGTATGGCTTCGACTCCAATACCTGCGCGGTGATTTCCACCATCAACAAGCAGTCGGGCGACATTGCCCAGGGCGTTGATACGGGCGGCGCCGGCGACCAGGGCATGATGTTTGGTTACGCCACCAACGAGACGCCTGAGCTGATGCCGGCGCCCATCTCGCTGGCGCACAAGCTCACCCGCCGGCTTACCGAGGTGCGCAAGAACGGCAAGCTGCCCTACCTGCGCCCCGACGGCAAGAGCCAGGTGACTGTCGAGTACGGCGAAGACGGCAAGCCGGCGCGCGTTGACGCGGTGGTCATCTCGAGCCAGCACTCTGAGGCCATCGGCAACGAGGAGCTGCACGCAGACATTCTCAAGCACGTGATTCAGGCAGTGCTGCCCGCCGCATGGCTTGACGAGCACACCAAGTACCACATCAATCCCACCGGCCGTTTTGTCATCGGGGGGCCGATGGGCGACACCGGACTCACCGGCCGCAAGATCATTGTGGATACGTACGGCGGCATGGGCCGTCATGGCGGCGGAGCGTTCTCAGGCAAGGATCCGACCAAGGTCGACCGCTCGGCAGCCTACATGGCGCGGCACATCGCCAAGAACATTGTGGCTTCGGGACTCGCAGCCAAAGTTGAAGTGCAGCTGGCCTACGCCATCGGCGTCGCTGAGCCGGTTTCGGTGTTGATTGACACGTTCGGCACGGGCAAGGTGAGCTCGGCCAAACTGGCGGAACTGGTGCGCAAGAACTTTTCGCTCACGCCGAAGGGCATTATTGACAGCCTGAACCTGCGCCGGCCCATCTACCAGAAGACCGCGGCTTACGGCCACTTTGGCCGCACCGAGCCGGAGTTCACCTGGGAAGCAACCGACAAGGCAACCAAGCTGGCCGAGCAGGCGGGCGTGACCGCGGCGGCAAAGTAACCTTACATCCAGTAGGACTCACTGGCGGCCCGGGCTTGAAAGCCCGGGCCGAAGCTTTTTGTGCGGCTGGCTGGGAGATCTTTCGCGGGCTGTCCGGCCCTTCCCTTTGGCCCGCTTTCGCGTCAATGACTTAGAATCCTTGCGGGAATACCGCACGCGTTTTCACTTTGGAGAAATCCATGCGACATAAAGCCATAGCTGCTCTCTTTGTTCTGCTTACCCCCTTTGCCGCCGCGCAAAACGGCGCCAACTGGAGCTACGCAGGCCACTCGGGACCGCTGGTCTGGAGCAAGCTCGATCCTTCTTACGCGGCCTGCAATCGCGGACGCGACCAGTCGCCGATCGACATTCGCGGCGCGCGGCTTAACAAGACGCTCCAGCCCATCCAGTTCCACTACATTGCGGGTCCGGTGACGATTGAGAACACCGGCCGCGGGATCGTGGTTCATGTGGACAAGGGCAGCTACATGGTTGCCGGCGGCGTTCGATACGAACTCATCGATTACGAGTTCCATCATCCCTCCGAGCATCCCGTGCACGGCAAGCTTACCGACATGGAAGTGGACCTGGTGCACAAGAGCGCCGACGGCAAGCTGGCGATCCTCGGCGTGAGGCTCAACGAGGACCGTGGCAATCCCAATGCCACTATGGCCACGCTCTGGGCGCACCTGCCCACCAGGACTGGCGTCAGCACCAGGGTAACTGACATGGTCGATGCGGGAGGTCTGATTCCGGCCGACCCGGGATACTGGACCTATACAGGATCAGAGCTCACGCCTCCCTGCACCGAGGGGGCGCAGTGGTTTGTGTATGAAGAACCGATCGACGTGAGCCGCGATCAGCTGCGCCAGTTCACAGCCCTCTTCCGGCTGAATACCCGGCCGGTGCAGGATTTGCACGGCAGGAAGATCGAGGCGAACGAATAAGGCAGCCAATAGCCAGTAGGGAGTAGCCAGTAGAAATACTGCCAGCCGTTGGCTGCTGGCTATTCACTATTGGCTGGCGAGCGGGAGATCACAAACCTCACCCGCCCCGTTCGCCTCAATCGCAGGTGCCCTGTAGAATGCACACCGAGAGGTAGAGCCATATGAAAGGCAATCCGAAGGTCATCGAGCAGTTGAATCTGGCGCTACGCGACGAGCTCACCGCGGTCAATCAATACTTTCTCCATGCCGAGATGGCGGAGAATTGGGGATACGAAAAATATTCCACGAACATCAAGAAACAGTCCATCGACGAGATGAAGCACGCCGAAGCGTTGATGGAACGCATTCTGTTTCTTGACGGCATGCCGAGCATGGAGCCAATGTCGCTCTCGATCGGTCAAAGTGTAAGAGAGATGATCGAGTCCGACTTGAAGCTCGAACTGGGCGCGGTTGCCTCCTACAACGAAGCCATCAAGATTTCAGTAGAGAACCATGACAACGGGTCCCGCGATCTTTTCGTGCGCCTGCTGAAAGATGAGGAAGGCCACGTGGACTGGCTGGAAGCGCAACTGCACCAGATCAAGGAAATTGGTTACGAACGCTACCTGATCACACAGACAGAAGAATCGGCTTAGTGCGGCCAGAAGCCAGCAGCCAATAGCCAATAGCCGTGGACTCCCGTTTTCCTATTGGCTATTCACTATTCGCTATACGCTATTGGCTCGCGAGGGGAACGAACCTCAACATGATTCCGGTCGCGTCCTGCGCCGCCGTCAGACCGGTCAGATCTTCAACCAGGTAATGGGCCGCATTGAGATCCTCGGCGCGATGCGAGAACGTGGTAGCGATCACGGTACAGCCCGCCGCGCGGCCGGCGATGGCGCCTGAGGCCGAATCCTCGAAAACCACGCACTCCTCCGGCTTGAAGCCAAGCAGAGCCGCGCCGGCCAGAAACGGCTCGGGATGAGGCTTGCCGCGGGTTACATGATCTGCAGTAACGAGGTGAGTTGGAGCAGGAATGCCTACCAGGGCCAGCCGGGCCCGCGCTAGTTTTTCCGTTGCGCTGGTGACGACGGTCCATCCGCCCGCCGGCAGCGACCGCAGCAGATCGCACACGCCGGGCAGCGCTTGCAGGCCTTCGTTGTCGGCAATTTCGAAATCCTCAACAATCTTGAGCTCAGCTTCGCTGTCGAGGTCGGGACACAGGAGTGCAATGTTCTCGATGGCGCGCCGGCCGTGAGCCGACTTCAGAACAATTTCCGCATCGAGGCCTCGCATCCCGGCCCACCTGGTCCAGCTGCGCTCAACCGAGCCGATGGACGAGATGAGAATGCCATCCATGTCGAACAAGATGCCCTGGCAGCGTATGACGATGGGGGAAGAAGGGAGGGATGAAGCCATGCTTCGATTTTAGCGGGGCGGTTTCGCCGCGATCTTCAGCTTCGCCGCGGCCAATTGCACCTCGGGCGGATCGGCGAAGGTTACTTTTCCTTCAACCGAGCCCTTATGCGAGCCGAGCAGGACCTGGTTTTCGTCCAGCGTCACCGCTCCCGATGCGATGGTTGCGTCGCCCGACCAGCGATCGAAGCGCTTGAGCGAAACCGGCAGCGTTTCCGGGCGCGTTTTGCCCACGGACGCTTTCTCGTTCAGCGCGCCATGCGTCCAATCGAAATGCAGAGCGCCTTTGGCCGAAGCTGCGAGGTCGTTCGCGGTGTAACCTTCGAGATCGACATTGCCGTTCGCGCTGATGGGTCCGCCCGTCCAGCGCTGGCCCAGCAACTGGCCAACTGCTGCCGCGCTAATCTTGTCGACTTTGCCTTGGAAAGAATAACCGGGCTTGTCCTGGTCCGACGCCGGGCGCGTAAATGAGCCGGAGGCTTCGAGCCGGCCGCCGAGCAGGGCTGCGCTGATGGATGTAATCTGCGCTCCGGCAGGCACGATGCGCACCTCGACCTCCGGATCGGCCAGCGTAACCGGGCCGAGAACCAGCGAGCCGGCTTTGAGCGAGCCATCGAGCTCGGGCCATGGCGGCGCGGATGAGGGGTGCAGGCGGTCGATGAGCGAAGAGAGGAGCGTGCCTTTCTGCTGAACTCCGAGGATGGCGGTTTGAATCTCTTGAGCGTCGAGCGCACCGAAGGCGACACTGAATCGTGGACGGCAGGTTTCGCCGGGAGCGCAGATGGTGTTGAACTCGAGCGTGGCCGTGCCTTTAAGTGAACCGTAGCTGAAGGCCACCGGATCCCAGCGAATTTCTCCGCTGGAGAGTGTCAACGTCGCCTCCGCGATCTGGACATGATTGGCGAGGTAGCCGGCACGCCAGTTGGCGTTGCGCAGGGTTACCGTGCCGGTGAGTGTATCGGTGGGTGGAATTGCGGCTGCAGGCGGCGCATTGACAGCCTTTGCCGCCCTCAGGTTCTCCGGCTTCGTGGCAGGCGATGCGGACTGTTCGGGAGCCGTTGGCTGAGCCGGCCCGGTCCCCGCTTGCGGAATCACTTCCCGAGCGAGCCAGGGGCCGGCTGCCGTAAGGTCAACGGTGAGAGGTTCGCCGGCCAGACCATCGAGCGCAGTGGCCGGCGCCAGGCCCGCGGCGCGCACCAGTTCCCTCGCCCGCGCCATCGATGCCTGGCCGCGCAGGCCTGCCGTATAGCCGGCCGAGGTCAGGCTCAGGCTCACCATCGCGGGCGCGGTACCGCCCAGGGGCACGGCGGCCGAACCGGCGAGGGCCAGCCGCTGATCGGCAGACTGGGGCACTACCGGCTCAAGCACCAATTTGGGGGCCTGAATCGGCTGGGTAAGCCCGCCTCCGCTGAGAGTCAGGCGTTCCACCGCGAGGCTGCCCGCAAGCGGACCCGACTCCGCTTGATCGGCATGCGCGCGTTTCGATCGCGGAGTTCTGGCCGCTTTGCCGGGTGCGGGCGCCGCGGCGCGGTAGGCGATTTTTCCGCTTACGGTGCCCGACGCCTGCAGATCGGGCGCTACCCCACTGCGAACGGTTCGCAATAGAGCCAGGCCCGCCGCGACGGGCACATGGTCGAGTTCGGCGGTAAGCTGCGGCGCAACCCCCGCAACAGGTTGATCCCCGGTAATGCGGATGCGCCCATCGCCGATGGGTGAGCTGCAGGCGAGCTTCTCAAAGCTGCGGCGCGCGTAGTGGTAAACAAGATCGCAGTTGGCATCGAAGTCGAGCGGCTCGGCGGGCGCGAATTCGGCGCGGTGCACTGCTTCGGCGCGCAAGCGTGTGATCACGTGGGCGGAGTCTGCCGTCCCCTCAAGATGCAGATTGCCGGTAAGATCGCCTCGCCAGCCGGGATCGGCGCCAAAGACCAGGCGCGACAGTTGGCCCAGCTGGGCGTCGCGCCAGTCGAGGTCGAGGCGGACCGGCATTTGGGCAAGACTCGGCGCATGTTGCATGCTGGCCTCGAGCCGCATAACGCCGGTGTCTTCCCCGTAGAGGCTCAGATCGGTGCGGGCGGGCTGGCCGCGCAGGCGAACGCGCCAGTCGCCGGGATTTTCCTGCCACAGCTCGACATCGGCGTTGACCAGTGAAAATGGCAGCTTCTCAGCGCCTTCCTTGAAGTTGATGCGCGATTCAGTGGCTTCGAGATAGGGCAGCGGAACGGCGCGCCGCGACCCGGCTGCGCTGCCGGTTGAGCCGATTCTGGCCGCAGCCGTGCGAAAGAACGGGGCGAGATTCCATCCACCCCGCCCGGCGTGGACAACGTTAAAACTGGCTTCATCGAGGCTGATGGTGCCGATCTCAAGCCTGCCGCGCCACAACGAAAGCAGGCGGATGGAGACGCGCACGGTGTTGGCATGGAGCACCGGCTCGGCGCCATACGCAGGGTCTTCAGCGACGCTCAGGTTGGTAATCTCAAAGCCCGGCCAGGGAAACATACGCAGCTCGACCGAGGACAGCCGCACCGGGCGGCCGAGCGACTCTGAGATGAGCCTGGTGATCTGACTTTTGTAGCCGGTGATGCTGACCAGCGGCGGGACGACCAGCAACAGAAGGAAAAGAAATGCGGCCAAAACCAAAACAGGCCAGAGCCGCTTGCGCCATAGTCGCCGGCCGTGCTGGTTGTCGTCCATTGATTTAATTCTAGCTTCCAGCTACCAGCCGTTATTGGTTGCTGCGAATGAAATGACCTTGCGCCGTCCCGACGGGACTAGCCAATGCAGGTTGGCCAGCTTACCGCACACTGAAGTGCGGAGTTAATAACCACTGCGCCTACGGCGCGCTTTTGCCCACTGCGCTTGCGGCGCGCATGCCTGACGCTACTTACGCAGTCTTTAATAGCTGTTCACTGACCACTGTTCACTGACCACTGTCTTTCACCGGATCATGTGGAACGTCCGCGACCAGCGCGTATCGCTGATGAAATGCGTCACGACGTGGAGCATCCAGGACAACTTGTTGCCGATGCCGGTCTGTTCGTACTGATCCTCGCTGGTAATGAAGGACCAGTAATTGAACAGGGGCCGGCCCACGATGTTGGCGCGCGGCACAAATCCCCAGTAACGCGAGTCGAAGCTGTTATGGCGATTGTCGCCCATCATGAAGTACATGCCCGGCGGAACGACCAGGTCGCCGTCCTTAACGTACTTGGGAAAAGCGACCGACCAGGTGTCGATTGCGCCCAGTGAGGGATCGGGCGGCACGGAAGGAAATTCGTCCAGAAACGGGGTGTAGTTTTCCTCGGTCGTGGGCTGCGCGAAAGGTTGCGACTGGGCCACGCCGTTAATGCTCACGATGCCGTCGTTCAGGTGGATGTGGTCGCCGGGAATGCCGATGAGGCGCTTGACCAGGAAGAAGTACTGCGGCTTGCCTTCGGAGTCGAGTTGCGGCTCGGGCGCAGGCTTGATGAAGACCACCACATCGCCGCGCTTCGGCTCGCGGTAGTAAACCAGCGGCATCCACCTGGTAGGCGGTGCGAGCGTGATGCGGTCGACCACGAGATGGTCGCCCACCAGAAGGGTTTTCTCCATCGAACCGGAGGGGATGACAAAGTTCTGGGCAATAAACGTGAGAATGAAGAGCCCCACAACCAGCACGCTGCAAATGCTGGCGACCGCCTCGAAAGGCGTTTCCTCAACTTGTTCTTTTGGGGGAGCCGGGTTCTTCTCGGCCAAAGCCGGCACGGACTTCGCTTCAGACGGCTGATTGCCGGCCACGGTTTTCTTTTTCGTCATCCTGTCTCTCTTCAAGAGATTTACGTATTCGAAGCCGCCGCTGTTCAGCGCACGACGCGGAAGATGCGGTTCCAGCGGGCAAAGCCATAAAGGCGCAAGGCGAGTTCCCGTTCGTGTCCGAGTCTATCATCCGACGCCTGCTGGCCGACCGGCTGCACATCGGTGGTTGAGGGTCGCGTAAGCGAGAAGTAGATGACTAGCGGCCGCGCCACGATGGCCTGGCGCGGGACGAATCCCCAATAGCGGGAGTCGAGGCTGTGATTGCGGTTGTCACCCATCACAAAATACTCGCCGGGAGGCACTGTCAGCTCGCCATTCCGCGTGAGCGTCTCCATCTGGCGCCACCAGTCGGGATCGACTTGCGGGTCAGTGGGAAGACGCGCCGGAAAGTTGTCGCGAAAGTTGTCGGGCGGTGCCGGCTCGTAGGTCGCATAAGGCTCCTCGAGGAGCGAACCGTTCACGTAGACCTGGCCGTCTTCGATGCGCAGGCGGTCGCCGGGCAGCCCGACGACCCGCTTGACCAGCAGCGGCGGGTTGGGATGGTGAAAGACGATGATGTCGCCGCGCTCGACAGGCCGGTAAGGCAGAAGCCAGCCGAGGTGGCCGGCCGGGGCGTAGACCTGCTTGTTGAAGAGCAGAAAATCGCCCACCAGCAACGTGTGCTCCATGCTCTCTGAAGGAATGAGATAGGGCTGGAGAACAAACGTATGGAGGAACAGCGTAACCACGATCAACGAGACCAGTGCGGCCAGCGCATTGGGGACCGTGGGCAGATGCAGGCGCAAGCGATTGAACCAGCTCAGGGGTGGTGCAGCCAGGCCGGGTTGCGCGGGGTCTGGCGCGGGGTCAGGCGCGGCGGCTGGCACAGGGACCTCGGGGAGCGGACCTGGAACCGAGCTTTGACCGGGGGCTGGGCTGTTCATCGCGCGGCGGGCTCCTTCTCAGAATGGTCAGGTTCCGCGCTGGGACTGCCGGTTGCCATCGCGGCGCGGGGATGAAGGGCCGTGGCAAGCACAAGGTGCTCGAGCGCGCGGCGCGCGGCGTCCTGTTCGGCGAGCTTCTTGGTCGATCCCAGACCGCGGGCCAAAGGCTCCCCGGGGGCATTTGCCTCAGATTTTAGACGGACCTCGATCATGAATCGTTTCCGATGGCCGGGCCCGGTCTCATGCTTGACGCGGTATACGGGAGTCCCGGCGTGAGCCGCCTGCAGGCGCTCCTGCAAGGCCGATTTGTAATTGCCCAGCGCCGCGCCTGAACGCAACTCAGCGGCCAATCGTTCGGCAGTCTCACCCATCACCCGGCTGCGGGCAAAGGCTCTGACCGACTCCAAGCCGCCATCCAGAAAAAGCGCCCCCATCACTGCTTCCATGGTATTCGAAAGCACGGTACTCTTGCGCCGCAGCCCGCTGCGCTCCTCACCCTTGCTCAGCCGCAGATGCTTGCCGAGTTCCACCACCGCGGCAACGCCGGCCATGTGCTGGCGGCTCACCAGCTGGGCGCGCACCCGCGTCAGCTCGCCCTCGCGCCATTCAGGATGGGCATCGAACAGGGCTTCGGCCACAACCAGGTTGAGCACCGAGTCGCCGAGAAACTCGAGACGCTCGTTATCGCCCGCCTCGATGGCCTCTTCAGTGCGGTTTTCCTGGACAAGCTGGTTGGCCAGCGACCGATGCGTAAGCGCCCGCACCAGCAACCGGGGGTTGCCAAAGCTGTATCCCAGCGCCGCTTCGAGTTCTTCGAGATTTGGTTCCACATGCGCCTCAAAAATACCGGCGGGCAATCGTCCTGCTCAGCCAACCCTCATTGCGGCTTCTGCGTAGCCGTCTGCGGAGTTCCGGAGCTATTGGCCGATTTGTCCTGGCCGGCAGGCGGGTTGCCCGCGGCCGGCGGATTGTCGTCGCTGTCGTCCTCGCACTGAGAGGGATGCCCCGGAACCGCGTAGGCGGTCTTCACTCCGCGTTCGGCGGCCAGGCGGGTGTCGAGCCGCCCGTCGCGTACCGCCAGCGCCGCGTTATACTCGGCGACCGCTTCGTCGCGCTTGCACTCGATGTCGAGCACGCGGCCCAGATAGATGTGCGACCAGGCGAGCAAACGCTGGTCCTTGCTGGAAGCCAGCGTTTTATTGAACTGGTCGATTGCGTCGTTGACTGTTCTCTCAGCCTCGTCCTCAGTTTCGCTGGGATGGACCGACATGAGATCGACGCGCGCCAGAATGAAATGCGCCCGCGCGGTGTCAGCTACCGACTGGGCAGAGTCGTCAGGGTGCGAAAGCACCTTCTGGGCCATTTCGCTGGCTGTCTTTATGTCGCCGTTCGAGAGCCGGGCCTCGGCGAGATCCAGGCCGGTCAGCTTGTGCGGCGCGTTGTGCTGCAGCACGTCCTGATCGGCCTGCGCGTCGAAGACTGTGTTGCGCGCGCGATGCACCTGCTGATCGACGTCCATGCCGTACACCATCTCACCGATCGTATCCTTCAGGCTGGCCGGATCCTTCTCGAACATTAGCAACTGTTCATAAAAATACTGGGTCAGCACAAAGCCCTGATTCATGTCGTGCTGCACGGTCGCCCGGCGCACCGCTTCAGCCTTGTCGAGGGAAACCTGGCGCTCATGCTCGTAGCGCGGAAGCTCTGAGCGGTCGACGTTGCCCGGGATCTTGTAAATGGCCACTCCGGTATCCATGGTGCGCGCCTCGATGGCCTTGATCAGGCACTCGATGGTGAGCGGCACAACATCGCTGCGGAAGCGGAATTCGAGGGGAGCGTCGCGAATCTCCTTGAGAATGGGCTGCTCGCGATCGATGGCACTCGAGCGGGCGTAGAGCAACGGATCGATGACGTAGTGCAGATAGGTGTGGCGCACCGAGGCCATGGGGACGGTGCCGTTGGCCGGAGAAACAACCACCACATAATCGACGCCATAGATGCGGGCGTTGACCATGCCGGGCGACAGCATAGGCTCCACAACCACGATGAAGCGGCTGCCGCTATACGTTTCGGCCGGCATTTTAAGGTAGAAGTTGGTGTTCACAATCATCTGCGAAAGCGCATCGTGAATCCTGGCTGCCTCATCGTCGTAGGTCAGGCGCACGGTGAGCCAGATTCCGTGCAAGTCGGTGGTCGCGGCAAAGGTGCGCAACAGCGGGACAAATTCGGCCACCTGCGTGGCGTCAGGCGGCATCTCAGTGAGGTCGGCGGTCATCTCGAGCTCCGGCGGCGGCGTGAGATAGAGGGCCAGCGAGATGTACTGCGAAATGTCGCGAGTGGTGCCGGTCATGCGGTGTTGGGCGATAAAGAG
>Ga0335074_10003967_pt1 | contig 20371 bp, 12 predicted proteins | sample Lox_Sample_23_FD_206715 | JGI IMG/M metagenome (GOLD analysis project Ga0335074, IMG submission 206715) | Soil microbial communities from Loxahatchee National Wildlife Refuge, Florida, United States - Lox_Sample_2.3 | ecosystem: Environmental > Terrestrial > Soil > Wetlands | place: USA... | reverse complement strand
AAAGAATGCGCCTGCGAGCTGAGAATGGATTCTTCCTCGACCTATATCGATTTGACGATCTGCGATTTGTCGTTGGGATGTCCGAGCGCACACCAATTGAGAGGGTTGCATGACAGATGAACAGATCCACCTAATCGAGATCGCAGAAGTGTTCGTTGCGAACCCGCGGCCACGCAATCAGGTGAAGTTCCAGGCCCTTGTGGAAAGCATTAAAATGGTCGGGCTCAAGAGGCCAATCACCGTATGCCCGCGTGACAATCTCAGTCACAACCTCAAATACGAACTGGTCTGTGGCCAGGGGCGTCTCGAAGCCTGCCAATTGTTGGGCAAGACCAAGATCGCTGCCATCTTCGTAGATGCTACGCGTGAACAACAATATTTGATGAGTCTTGTGGAGAATATCGCGCGCCGGCCACCGTCACACCGCGCATTGCTGTTCGAGGTCCGAAGTCTGATTGATCGTGGCTACAAAGGAGACGAAATCGCTTTGAAACTCGGCATGGACAGAACCTTTGCGTATGGTGTGGTGCATCTCCTGGAACACGGCGAACATGTTTTGCTTCAGGCCGTCGATGCCGGACGAATACCGCTTCGCATTGCAACCATCGTTGCGACCGGAACAAATGAGGACGTTCAGGCGGCGCTCATCGAGGCTTATGAAAAGGGAGATCTAAGAGGCGCAAAGCTCGTAGCAGCACGTCGCATCATTGCCATGCGCCTTGCAAGAGAACGCGATGCAGGAAAAGTCAACGAGAGAAAGAAGCTTCCGACCGCAGAGACTTTAGTTGAAGAGTACGAACAATATGTCCAGCGTCAACGCGCCGCCATTACACGAGCGAACACTGTCAATCATCGACTGATGATCATTGCCACAGCGATGAAGCGTTTGTTCGATGACGAGAACTTTCTCACATTGCTGCGAGCTGAGTCAATGCAAACAATGCCCAAGCATCTCGCCGACCGAATGGCATAAAGGGGGACTGATGTGGACGCAACTGCAACATTAGCCTTTGAACTCAAGACCTTGCTTCTCCCGATCGCGGCGATCGTACCAAGGGTTGCCGTGACCGATGAAATTCGGAAGTCGAAGAAGTACCGTCAAATTGCCGCGTCTATCGAGCATGTAGGTCTGATTGAACCTTTGGTTGTCTCACGAAGAGCGGGCGGCGATTTCTTGCTCTTGGATGGCGCTCTGAGGCTCGACATCTTGCAAAGGCGGCAAGAATCAGAAGCGCGCTGCATCATTGCAACGGACGACGAAGGATATACCTATAACAAACGCGTTAACCACCTCTCGAACATAGGTGAGCATTACATGATCTTGAAGGCCTTGACGAATGGGGTTAGCGAACAAATGATTTCCTCTGCGCTCAACGTGAATGTTGAGACAATCCGCAAGAAGAGGTCACTCTTGGATGGCATCTGTCCTGAAGCTATTCAACTGCTTCTGACTCGTCGCGTTTCGACTCATGCTTACGGATACTTGCGTCGAATGAAACCTCTTGGCCAAATTGAAGCGGCCGAACGGATGATCCATGCGAACAGTTATTCAGGAAAGATGGCCAAGGCACTGTACACCATTACAAAACCTGAGCTTATACTTCATCCATCAAAACCCAATCGCGCCAGCCCGGGAACTTCGGCAAAACTCGCTCTTCTCCGCCAAGAAGCCGATTCCTTGCTGATCGACGTGAAACAAGTCGAGGAGACGTATGCGGCACAGGCGCTTGACCTCACCTTGAGCCTTGGATACGTTGAACATCTTTTGTCGAACGCAAAGATTGACAAATATTTGACCAAGCATCATCAGGATATCCTCGGCGAATTCAGGAAACAAATCGAGGAAAAAACCGAGGAGATGTCCCGACCAATTCCAGGCTCAACAACCAAGCCACGACCGCTGCCGAAAGCAACACAGAAAAAGGGTGTCAAATCCGAGAAGAGCCTGGCCCCCATGACACGAAAGTCCGAACGCGGCGTCGGGGCCCGCGCCACCGGCATATGAGCATGATCCACATGCCCGCGTATGCCTGCCCAGGCTGAGTACCGCCTAATCGTTCAACGTGTCATCCAACCCGAGTTCGCGAAGAGCAACTTTGATTTCATCGGCCCTTTGGGCTGATACGCCTTCGGGAGGAGCGATCTCGACATCGAGGCTAATTCGCAGCCCTGCTTGGGTCGCGAATTTCGCCAGCACCTTGGTGTAAAAGTTCATCCATTTTTGGGGAGGCACATCTCCCATCCAGGTGAGGCGAGAGAAAGTGCTCGGCGAGGTTGGACCAGGTGTCGGAGCCTGCGGAGTTGAGGTAATTCCAAGGCCGCTAGTGGCAGTTCCAATTACGGCCGGTGTTGTCCCCGGTGCCTCTGTAACGGGGGACGCAGCAGAGGGTTTTTGTCCAGCGACATACGCTTCGGCCACTTCGCGTTGAATGATATACATCTCGTCCGTCAATTCGACGTCCAAAATTGACAGCGAAGAATTCCATCGAAACGGATCGTAGGTTCCATCGGCCCTTTTGCCGACATAGCCCAGCATTCCGTTCTCGACACCACGGGCGATCGTGTCTTTGATACTCTCGGGATCTAGCAATCGAGGAAACTGCGGGGAGGCGAAGAACGCATCGCGAGCAGCTTTCGTACTCCACTCCCTGATTGCCGGGGGCCAATTACGGGCAAGAAAATTGGGACTAACGCTGGCTTCAATATCGCCATCTTGTCGCAGGCGTTCTAAGATCAGGTTTGTAAACGACGGTGCAGCACTCGAATGAACCAACCCGAGATCAATAGTCTTCCAGCCGCCGTCCTTCCCAAGTAGCATCAGATTCTTGTACGTGCGCCATACAGTCTCGCGCACATCGCGGCGTACCTTCTTCAGGTTTTCGTCCAGCTGCCGCTGCTGCACGTCGTCCAGGCGCAAGTCACTCTTCTCATCGTTGATGTCTTCCCACGCCAGCACTTTCCTCACGTCGTCACGCAGTGCATCAAGCACATCGGGGACAACCCAGACCAAACCGCTCTTGAATGTTCGAGCTGAACCTCCGTGCTCCTTTGTTGAGACATCTATAAAGTCTCGTGTAGCCTTCTCAGTAATAGGTTGGCTCGGCGAAATCACGACCAAAGAAAGCGCCGCTCTATCTGGAATCTGGACGCTCTTCTCAGGAAAATAGAAACGCTCTGCCCCGGTGCCCTCCCGAAAGACATTCTGCACTTCTGCACGCGCTCTCTCTTCAATTCTGTTTGGCTGAATGCTGGCGCGTCTGTCGGCCAGGATCTTGTTCAGATTTGGGGTCAGGCTGAACCGGTAGCGATTCTTATCTGCGGAAAGGTAATAACAGGTGGATGACAAGGTTTCGAGCACTGTCTCGATGTTGCCAATTTCAATTTCCGGCTCGGCGACAGCCAAGCGTATTTCAGGCAGCGTTGCCTCTGTCTTGGACTGTCCTCCGTTTGACTCGAAGAACACAGAAGTTGCGACTTTTTGATGAAGCCGGGCCTTCTTGATCGTCTCCACAGCTTCCTTATCGAGCCGAATTGCGTGTGAATCTTTCCGCCCGCTGATATCCGTCGTCACTGCTCCTTCCAATTTTGCGCCGCCTAGCTGCTCGAAGATAGCGGACCGAAAGATCGGGTCGTCGAGGGGGGCAGTTCCCATCCCGATTAACGGATCCTTGTGAGCCCCTTTGAAACCTGCTTGGTAAGCATTGGCCACCCAAAGTGCGAGTAAACGCAAGATTCCGCGGGTTTGTTGGAATCTTGGAAGAGCCTGCCACTTTCTCTCGAAAACGGAAAGCAGCGTCGGATGGAATGGATAGCTCGCTGCAAATGCATCGCGAGCTGAATCGACAGGGAACCAATTTGGTATCTGTGTGCGGTTGTTGAGAATGAATTCCCCATAGTCTGTTGCAGTCTTCTTGCCGTCATCGGGCAGACCGCCCCATTCAAACAGGCGCCGACGTATGATTTCAGAAGTCTCGGTCTCGGCAGACATGATCATTGCTTTGCCGAGCCGGTCCAGAAGCTTCTGAAAACGGTCGAAATCCGCTTCATCCTCCGGCGTCATTTCGTCGAGCAGCGAAGGCAATGATGCAGCCACCACAACGCGTTCCTGAGCGCGCGCTTCCTCTGACAGGTTTTGCAAGAAAGAGTACAGCTGGTTGGTCAGTCCCGACTTGCGATTCCGCCCCATGTAGTTAAGCAACTCATCCAGCAAAATCAGCGCGGGCTTGTCTCTCGGCAAGAACTTGCGAATCACCTCTGCTGACGGTGCCGTCCGCTGTTCGTCGTGTTTCGAAACAATCTCAAAAGCACTCTCGCCTCCTAATTGGAATGCGATCTCACCCCAAGGAGTGAAGCGCCGAGGCGTGCCATCTTCTCCGCCGCGACCTGTGATGGAATCGAATTCCGTGCCCACAAATACAGCGATCGAAGCCTTCGGAACTTCTTTTACGCCTGCCACATCAAGAATGGATGACACGCCTTGCCATTTCTTCGCCTCTGGGCCGCCACGCGCCAGGTGATACAGCAGTGTGAGAGCATGGGTCTTGCCCCCGCCAAATTGTGTCGTCAGGTTGTAAACGGCCGAAGTTTCCACTTTGATCTCTGAGAGGCGGCGCACCACGCCCGCTGCGAGCTCGGTCAGGTTCTTCGTTAGAAATGTGCGGTCGAAAAATCGCGCGGGTTCCTGATAGTCAGCCGGGGCGCGGTGGTCTCGTACATGGTCCAAATGGACCGCAAATTCCGAAGCGTCGAGAGGCCTGTTTTCGCGCAGGTCTTCGCGCGGCGTTACGACCTTGTACCAAGGCTTTAATGGCATATCTGTCGTCCTTTCCAACACTCACTCGGAACAAGCTACTCAACCGGCAGATGTACTGACTACCTCCACTGATGGGGACAACTGCCATATCTCCCGCAGCTTGCCAATGAGCACCATTTGGTTATCGATCAATCTCTCCAAAGTCCAATTCTCTGTCTGCAGAACCCGCAACGTTAACGGAAATGTGATCGCGCCCTTCTTGGACAGGAAATACTTTTCCTTTTTCTTTTTGAAGTCCCAATTGGAAGCCGAAGAATTGATACGATGAGTCAGGAGCACGAGATTGCCGATCCGGTGCATCCACTCGCTACGAACTGCCTCATCGGGAAACGACTGCTCCCACTGGCTCCCCTTATCGACGGTCTGCGGAAGAACGTGCTCAATTGACACGACGGGTGTGTCATACGTGGCTCCGCCGGCAGCCAGCGATTCGTCCAGGCGCTGCAGAACCGGTCTGCACACTCTCGTCAATCTGTAAATCGGGCCGTCGAGTACCTTGACAAACTCGGCCGTCTCCGAAGGAGATAGACCAAGTCCCGCTGCGGGCGGTGGTACGTTCTCGCGCGGTTGGAATTCATCCATGACGGCGCTGAATCGCGCGATTCGCTCATTCGCGTCTGCCCGCGTCACGAAAAGAAAATACGCCAACCGTTCAAGTTCAATTAAGAACTTGGCGACGTCGGCGACATCATCCGGCTTCCTTCGCCAGAGGCGAAGCAGCGCAGGAGGCATCCAATCCTTGTTGTCGATGCGCTGAAGAGAGCGTACAGCTTCGGCGGCTTCGACGCCAAACTGCTCCTGGAGTTCGGAGGAATTGCTCAATGACTCGTAGGCATCGCCGAGCGGCTCCAGCACATCCGATACGAAGCTTTCGCAATCTCCATTGAACGGCGTAACGAACTTCGGGAAACCATTCTCCAAAGCGATACGAGGTTTGTCGCGTTCATAAATCATACGAATATGACCGAAGAGTTCGACAAACCGATCGCGCCCGAGCGCGTTCTCCACAGCTTCCCATTGTTTTGCTAGGTCAGTATCCAGAGGCTCACCAGCCCGCTCAAGCAGTGCCGCCTTCAGAACATCGGTTGGCGATAGATCCATGCCGCGCGCATTCAAAACTGTAAAGATGCGACGAGCCGCCTGAGGTGTTGGAACGGCGACCACTACTAGATAACAGCGTTGAATGATGAAGGCGAAGAGGTTATTTCTACGTGCTTCTTCTAGCTTTGCAAGCTCGGTTCGAAAATAGCGGGCGTTCTCGGCAATCCTTTGCTGACTTCCATCGAGTGTTTTTGGGTCCGGCAAATTCCCGATCGATTCGGGCTTCTGAATGGATTTTGCGAAGAATGGACGGTCCATCTCTCTCAGCAAAAGCCTGTACTGAGCCTTTGTCCCTTTGTCTGGGTCTTCTTGCTGGTAGATGTAGTTGCCACGCTTCATGCGGATCAACGGGCTAGTTGTCAAATCCCGCAGCACGGCGAGAAGGATTGTGAGGGTAGTGAGACGCTGCTGCCCGTCAATCACTTTCGCCTGAGGTTCACTGGGTGATTTGATCAGAACAATACTGCCGAGGAAATAGATCCCACCGCTGGCGTCGCTATTGTCCATGGCCTCCAGAATGTCGCTGAGAAGCTCGCTCGCATGTTGCTCCTCCCATGCATACGGCCGCTGGTACGGTGGGATCTCGAACGCATAGCTATCGCTAAAAACGTCGCAAATCGTATGTTCGTGCGCATCGATTTTGATCAAATTCACTGTTGTTGTCATTTCGCAACTTTCCCATCACAAGCGAGTAAATCTCCCGACATTTGTATCGAAGAGCCAGTCTTTGAAAAAGCCATATGGAAATGTTGCCGCTTCGCTGTACGAACCAACCACCAGCAACGTATCTCCAGCTAACTTCGCGCGATCCTGCAACTCCATTGCGCGCACGACTTGTTCCGCAAGATACCGCACCAGTTCATTCCCTACTTCCGAGCTGCGACGGTAACAAAACACAACTCTCAAGTTTGCGCGGACGCAAAGAACCTTCCACAGCGAATAAGCGACCCGGTCATCATCTGCGCTATTTTCCAGTTCGAAAGCTGCCACTGGAAAGCGCCAGCGCCGATCGCCGGCTGACTCAAACGCAACCACATCCAGAACCAAATATTCAGAACGAGATACCGGCAACAATCTTGACACATGACCCTTTGCTGCTGCCTCCCAGCCCAGGCCACTGCACGTATCACAGACAACGGATGTGAGCGCCTCGGTCCACCGGCCGAGCTGGCCCTGCATCGCCGCTTCGCGCAAACCCGGCGACGCATCGTGCTTTTGCAAAGTATCAACAAACCGTCCGTACCATGCCCCTGCGATTCCTGCGCTCATCCGAATCCCAGCCCTTTCTTCCGGGCCAACACGCCGTCAACCCACCTCTTCTCTTCACTAGCAGGGGGATATAAGTAGGAAAGTACCTGCGCCAGGCGCCAGAACCGTTCATCGCGGCCCACGCCTTCATCCACCAGAAATCGGCGGAGGGCCTCGCTTCGGCCTGCCGCAAAAAGGATCATGCTCTGGTGTACGCGGTCTAGGACCGTTGTGCCCAGCGCGGGGATGCTCTTCGTGCCCCAGGAGCCGGCCTCTTCAGCCTCTTCTAGTTCGGCGACAAAACCGAGCTGAAGCTGCGACGATTTCTTCCTTCGACTCGTTGCAGGCGACTCGGACTCCTCCTTGCCAAAGAGCTTTCTGGTACGCTCTCCCACCGGCAACAAGCGCGCTGTCTCGCCCTTGACCTCGACTAGTGACGAAAGTGCCTCAAGTCGCGCGCCGAGTCCCTGTGCAATCTTCCGGGCCGCATCGAATTCTAGGATGTAACCCTTCGGAGCTTTTGAACTGGTTTCCGACTCCTCATCGTCTTCAACTTCGTCATCAGCCGATTCAGTTTTCCCGTTGCGCGGGGCCGATAGGGTCCACAGCCACATAGCGGTAAGCCGCGCATCCTCTTCAAACCCGCTCGCGTCTGCACCTGCAAAAACCAAATGGAGCGCTTCTTTGGAGACGGCGGCCCACACCTGCTCAAGGTATTCTTTGAGCGTGACCACATCGCCGTTGGCCTTCTCAACTCGCTCGTAACAGGAGAAAACCTCAAGGGCAGGTCCGAGGCAAGCGAAAATAGCGTCAGCCCCGACCACACCCTCTTGGGCCAAGCGCGGCATCCATTCGTGAATCCGCCGAGGTAATTCTTGCAACACGTCCCGCCAATCTCCGACCTCCATCAGCTGTGCGCTGTTACTGTGTTCCCGTGGGCGGCAAACCAGATGAATTGAGGAAGCTAGAGCGGCAGAACCCATGGCTCTCATTCGCGAAGCCATTTCGGTGTCGATTGGCCAAGATGCCGAAACTGTCCATCCTGCACTGATGAGAGAGTCGAGTTGGGCTTCCCATCCGGAAGTGCTCTTGTGTGCGAAGACAACAACCGCAATGCCGTTGGGGCCGGTAACTCGCCGAGCCTCCCGCAGGCTTTTTGTCATCGCCTCACGAAAATAGGCCTGATCTTTTCCCTTAGAGGCGTCGACTACGCACTCATCATCCTTCGGATTAAGACCATCTCGAAAAAGATCAAGGAACCTTGAAGGCAATGTACGATTCAGCCAGACCGCAAAGAAATCAAGGAGGTCGCTGTAAGGGATAGCATCGTAGTAGGGCGGATCAGTCACGACGGCCGAGACCGAGTCGTCTGGGAGACCAACGTTCCAGGCCGTCCCCTGGGTTACTAGACCTGTCGTAATGAAGCTCGCATCAAGTTCCCTAATGCATGCTGCCATCCGGCGGATGGCTGAACTTGGTGACCCCCCCGCGCGAGAAAGTGGGTTGACCTCAGCGAAGTCGAAAAGCATTGGCAACGCCCACCTCGTAAAAACATGTGCAGAGTTCGGTGTATTTAGCTGCCAGCCGCAGAGAGAAGCATTTAGATCCGCCAAACGGTCAATGATCAAAGCAAGTATCAAATGCACGGCTAGCCCGAGTTCGCTGTCACTCGGAAATTCCGCAGCTACAAACTCCTTGGCCAGTTGGGAATAGACGCTCAGCGCTACTGCCTGCCGATCCGTGAAAAGATCTCCCCACACAGACATCCCGTATTTCTGAACTCTGAACCCATTTGTTCCATCCGGAGGTAATGGCTCCAAGATGGGGAGCCTACCTTGTGCCTCCGGTGACTCTTGATTGCGCATAAAAAAATGAGCGGCTTTGGCAGCCCCCTCGAAATCACCCGTAGTTGGGATTCGGAAATACCGGCCATCTTTCTCGCTATCGCAAACAACGCAATAGAGACGGGCATCACGCGTCCCACCATGTCTCCCCGAAAGCTGGCGGCGGACCTCGGTAACAGGAATCGTGTGACCCGTGACAGGACAAGTCACAGACACCCTACGAACAGTGCCACTCTCAAACTTTTCTCCCGTCGACAGGCGGTAAACCTCAACAAGAGGTCGCCGCACCTCGTGTTCAGATTCACCTTCGATCTTTCGGATTACGGTGTCACACCTGATTTTGCCGTTCGCATCCCTTGCCCATCGAATTCCCCAATCACCACCACGTCTCCCCCGGGTCAGCGCCATTGAGCGCAGCACGGGCACTTCAATAGGACTCGGTTCGCCAGGAGGACTCAAGATCACTGTCCTTGCCCACAAATACGCCACGGTGATATCGCCGTCACTGGGGTAAAGATTCCTTAGTCGCTCCTTTGCTCGATTCTCAATCCAGCCATCCCAACGTCCGACTGCAGCAATCAGATCTGAACCAAATCGAGGCAGGTATTCAAGCAGGATCTTGTTGAGGATTATCGAAAGTGGATTCAAATCTTGGGCATATACGTCCGCTCCAACGCGAAGGGACTCTAAGGGGATGGCACCACCACCTGCGAATGGATCAAGCACGAGTGGACGGCTTCCAGCAACACCCCCTAGTGCCTCATGTGCGGCCTGCGTTAAATTACGACTTGCTTGGAGGTACTCATGGACGGTCGAATTATTCCAATTGGAAAAATCACCAATGAAATCGAGCAACGCAAACCGGAGCAAGTTCAAATGAGACTCGTTTGTTGCATCGAGACAGCTCTCGCCTTTTGCGAGACTGACCCACTTCGCAAAAGTCTCCGGTGCACAGCTTTTTCCCAGCTCACTGTTCCTAACAACTTCTCTGGCGAATTCGGTAATAATCTGCGCGGCTAGGTCGCGGAACGACTGCGGGCAATTGGGATCCGCCGGATCGGGCCAGAGCGCGGCGCACACCACCGCACGGCAGGCCGTCGCTGGTCGAGCTGCAGGATAGATATGTAAGCGCGGGATATGGCCGAGGCGACTATCTTTCTCAGCTCGCGCATTCGTTGAGATTCGCCCGATTGGCAGATCAACTTCAATCAGTCGCTTTGGTAATCCGCTCATGCGTGCGTCTCCCCTTTGAAAATCACCTCGGGAGACGTATGGTAATGCTCAATCTTCACCAAAGGTTCCCATCCTAGCCGTGCCGGATCTTGGACTATGTGAACTTCGGGCTTAGCTCCGCAGTTGAAAACCACATAAAGCCAGTAATCGCCCTTCAGACGATCCGCTGTCTTGTATTCATTCGCGGTTAAAGCAACTTCGCCGACTGCAACGCGCCCTTTGACTTCGATAAAACGGACGTCCATAAAAGTCTTTCCATCATGGGGATGCGGCTTGCGCGAAATCAAATCGAAACCGCGATTCTCGGATTCGACACTCTCCACGATCCAGCCGCGCTCCGTTTCATGACGGATCGCTTCCTGGACCGCAAGGTGCTCGATTTCGTCGTCCCGGACCATCGGGGCAATGCCGGGCGCATTCCTTTCGGGATGCGGCAGCACCCAAGCGCGGCCCAGAAGATGGATATCGCCAATTGTGCATTGCTTTTCGTTGCACAGCTCCGCACGACGGTTTTCGAGACGATTATTCAATTCGTCCAGGTGGGCCTCTGCCAGAGTGATATTCCCCTCCAGACCAGGGATTGTCACGCCCTCTTGCTGACGGCCAACCAGTTCCGCCAATTGAAGATTCTGCCGGTGAATCAACTCACCCAACGAGATCTCCATGTGCCGGGAGATCGTGTCGACTTCCTTTTCGCGCTGTGCGGTTACTTCGGCGAGAAAGGGCTTCAATGCCGACTCGACAAGAGCCTGTTCGACGGCCTCTGTATCCGGCAGAATGTCATTGCCGGGAACGATCGCGCCAGCAGGAGCTGGTAAGACATCCAGGAACAAGGTCGGTTGCCGCATCGCGACCTGCCCATACGATGTGCTTTCGACAACAAACAATCGGCGATGCAGCGTGTTGGCCCGGCCATCTTTGATGGAAGCCGCAAATACGTCGAGCCGATAGGGCACCTTGGCTTGGATATCGTAAAAAACCGCGCCACGGCGCAGGTCATCCGTGACGCGGGTCATTACGTCTTCTCGGACGGCTTCAAATAACGGATGGCCGGGTGTAACCCATTCGAGCGTCGGATCGGACGGAAGGAGAGTTTTATCGAAAACGATCTTCTGATATTCGCGCCCAAGTCTTCCGAATCGACCCTCCAGCCGCTCTCCGATGGGAGCAAGCGTGCGGGGAACCCGGCCTACTCGGTATACGTGGCCATCCTTCTGAACTGGGCGAGGATTCACGCCAGCAATCGGACCCGCCGTGGTGAAAAACTCTTCGACTACCTCCGGGATCAATCTCCGCTCGCGAGCCTCTGCCGACTTGCCCACGATGGAGGCAAGGTTCAACTCCCGCTTGGCAAGTCCTTCCAGGGTCGAATCCGTGATGCGGCGAAACCGATCTGCGTCAACCTCACGCACGATGCGGGCCTCTATATTGGGCAGGTCGGTTCGCCGGGCGTACATTTCCCGAAACAATCTCTCCAGGAGATTCGAGGGAAAAACTTCTCCCACAACGTCGAAGACCTGGTCGGTTCCTAGTTCACGACGAATTTCGCTCAGGCGCTCCAACAGTTTCTGAAGCACACGCCCCTCGCGCGTGTTGATGGCGGCAAAGTTCGAAATAAGACAATTATGTTCCTGCCCATATCGGTGAATGCGACCGATACGTTGCTCCAGTCGCACGGGGTTCCAGGGGATGTCATAGTTGATCATCAACCAGCAGAACTGAAGGTTTATGCCTTCCCCGGCCGCTTCGGTTGCCACCAAAATCTGAGCATCTTCACGGAACTCCCGCTCCGCATAGATGCGCGTACCAGGCATATCGCGATCTCCAACCCTCATTCCCCCGTGAATCTGTGTTACTCGCAAGCCCCAATCGCGCAGCTTTCCCAATGGGCGTCCGTCTTTCCCGTCGCCGGCTAAATAATCCAGCGTATCTTTGTGCTCTGTGAAAATGAGGATCTTCATCTTCGGATCGGCGAAGATATTCAACTCGTGCAGCACCTTCCGAAGCTTCACAAGTTTCGATTCGACTTCTCGCAGTTCCAAGATGCGAGCCTGGTCAATCAGTCGAGTAATCTCCTGAATGTCTTGTTTCAGCGCCGCCGGGTCAAAATTGATCGCAGCGTTCTCAATCTGCTCGATGTATTCTTCCCGCTCCTCTTCGGGCAGATCGTCCAAGTCTTCGGGAATCTCCATTTGTTTGCGCAGGAATTCACGAGGGTCATCGAGGATCTTCTTCCGTTTGTCGCGCATACGTTCCAAACTTCGATGAACGGCATAAATACTGGAGGCGAATCGGCGCTGAAGCATTGCCATCGTAAAGGTCAAAGCGCGACTGCGTGGCGAATCTTCCTGCGCTGCCTTGATCGACTGATCTTCCACGTATCGGGTGAGAGCGTCGTAAAAGTCGTACTCATCTCCATCGAGGTCGAATGACGCGGTATTCACGGTGCGATTGGTGAAAAGCTTTTTGACTTGTCCTGTCTCAGAGTCGGGAAAAGAAATGAGAGCCTCTTTCGTCCGCCGAAGATAAAACGGCGCATAGTTGCGCCTCATCGCTTCTTGAAGGCTTTTCACATTCCCGTAGACATCGCGGTCCAAGAGCTCGAGAAATAGGCAAAAATTCTCCGGATCGCCCTTGTGAGGCGTCGCTGTCATCATCAAAAAGTGATCCGTCATCGACGACAGCGATTCGCCTAGGCGATACGCCAAGGTCTTCTTGTCTTCGCTGTACGCGGCCATTTTATGAGCTTCATCAACGATGATCAGATCCCATCGGCTTCGCAGCAGACTGTCCCTGGCATCTTCTATCCGAGAAACCCACGAGATCGACGTGATGACCTGATTGCGCTCCTGCCATGGATTCATGCCGTAATTCGCGCGGAGCACGTCGCTGCGAATCACCTCAAATTGCTCCCGGAATTTTTCCTTCATTTCGCGTTGCCACTGAAACGACAAGCTTGCTGGAGTGATGATCAGCGTTCGTTTCGCAAGCCCGCGGATTTTCAGCTCTTTCAGCAGGAGCCCCGCCATGATCGTTTTGCCGGCACCAGGATCGTCAGCGAGCAAAAATCGGATGCGCGGCATTGCGAGGAAATAGTCGTACACCGCTTCGAGTTGGTGAGGCAAAGGGTCTACCCGCGCTATTGAGAGAGAGAAATATGGATCGTATTCATACGCCAATCCGAGTCGCGCAGCCTCTACGCCAATCCGAAATCGAGCGGGATCGCCGTCAAAAGGTTCCCTGTCTGGCGTGGCTTCAAGTTGAGAAAGTTGTTCGGGACTAAGAATCGACGCATGGACCTGGTTGCTATTCAGACCCCTACCCACCAGCTTGACAGAAGTGCCAACGGCGCTTGTGGTGATCACTTGGACCGGCTCCGGAAAAATGGGGCCGCGGACCACGACATTCGGTTTTAGCTGGTCCAGAGTCACTGCCGTAACCTCGCACAAAGAAAAGCCTTAGCGTGTCACGCCGACCGCATTCTCGCGCTCGGGAACCCCGGCAAGCACACGTGGAGTGGCTATCCAAATATAACAAACGAATCGACCTTGATGGTCCGTTGCACGGAACTGGGCAGGACGCTAGTAAACGAGCCCACACGCTGCACCTCTGAATTTCCGATGATCCCGCGTTCATTCTTCGTAAGGCTCCTCAGAGAATCTTCCAATTTCTTCTTTCCATTGAGTGCTCCCGCTTCAGTGCGCCTTATCGCAGGGCCGGAGGCTCTGTAAAGGCTCTTCGCTCCGCTTCGACCGCCTGGCGGCGCCTGCGGCGGTCTTGACAGAGCCTCCTCATGGCCCTGCGGGCCGCAAAAGCCATGAAGCGGGAGCACTCAAGAAAAGAAATTTGGTTTTCATTCGAGGACTTTCCGCTCACGGAAGCCAATCGGCCCTCCGGGGCGACATCAGGAGCACACCATGCCATTTCCCATCGCAGCAACTACAGCAGCGGACGCCGCCACCAACGGCGCAACCCACAGCAGCAACGTCGCGCCGCACAGGAAAAATGCGGCGCAACGTAGCCGTAGCGATTCACCGTACCAGCAGCGCACCACGCAGCGCGATAACCCTACGCAACTGCTCATCAAGCAGGCCGTGGATTACCTCATCCAGCAGCTTGAAGCAGGCAAGAGCGAAACCCTCACCGCGTACCTGAATGCAATGGCCCGTTTCCATTCCTATTCCTTCGGGAACATCGTGCAGATCGCGAGACAGCGCCCGACGGCCACGCGCGTGGCGGGCATTCGTACATGGAACGAGATGGGCCGGTTTGTGAAGAAGGGCGAGAAGGGCATCCAGATTCTCGCTCCCATGGTCGGCTACCGGCGCAATCGGAAAGATACTGCCACCGAACTGGAACCCGAAATCAAGCCGCAATCCGTGTTGATCGGCTTCCGCGCCGTGTATGTGTTCGATGTGGCGCAGACCGAAGGCGCAGACCTGCCCGAATTCGAACACAGCATCAGCGGAGAAGTTGGCGAGCACCGCGACCGGCTGATCGATTTCCTCGCACAACAGAACATCGCGCTCGAATTCAACGAGAAAATTGCCCCGGCCCTTGGCGTCAGCTACGGCGGAAAGATCGCCTTGCTCCCCGGCCAGTCGAAGGCGGAGGAATTCGTCAGTTTGGTACACGAGACGGCGCACGAGCTTCTACACAAGGCCGAGCGCCGCACCATGACCACGCAGACGGTGCGTGAGACGGAGGCCGAGGCAGTGGCGTTCATCGTCGGCCAGGCCGTTGGCTTGGAGATGGGCAACGTTTCGAGCGACTACATCCAGATGTACGCCGGTAACGCAACGCTTCTGGCCGAGAGTCTTGAAGTTATCCAGCGCACCGCCTCCACAATCCTCCGGGCCATCCGCCCGGAGGAGACGGCGGCAACGGAACAGTTCGCAGCCGCCAGCTAAGGTCCAAGTTCTGAGCGGGTGCGCTCGGAACGCGCCCGCTCTCCCATTCACGCTCGACAACCTGAATAGGAGTATTCCCCATGACAGCTACAGTTGAAATGCAATCCGAGTATCGCAACCTGCCGATTCTCAACATCACCGAATCCGCTGCCAACCCGCGCCGCACGTTTGACGAAACCGCGCTCAATGAACTGGCCGAGTCCATACGAACCCAGGGCGTGCTTTCGCCCCTCTTGGTTCGGCCCAAAGGTCACAGTTACGAAATCGTAGCCGGGGCGCGCCGCTACCGCGCGGCTCAACTGGCCGGACTCGATTCCGTTCCCGTGCGCATCGTGGAACTGACCGACGCGCAAGCCCTCGAAACCAGCATCGTTGAAAACCTGCAACGGCGCGATGTTCACCCTCTGGACGAAGCAACCGGCTACATCTCGCTCTTGCACCTTGATTACACCGTGGAGCAGATCGCGGCCAAGTGCGGCAAAAATCCTTCGTATGTGGCCGCCCGCGCCCGCCTTGCACAGCTTGCCCCGGCAGTGACCGAAGCCTTCGCCAAAGACGACATTGGCGTGGGCCACGCGCTCTTGCTGGCCCGCTTGCAAGCGGAACAGCAGGAGGAAGCGCTCGCCGCCTGCTATCAGGAATCGTACACAAACGGCAGTAAGGCCAAACGCATCCTGCTCCCCGTCCGTCATCTCCAGCAGTGGATCGAACATAACATTTTGCTGGAGCTTGCCGCCGCGCCGTTCTCCAAAGACGACGCGCAGCTTGTGCCCGAGGCCGGTTCCTGCCTTGAGTGTCCCAAGCGTACCGGCCACAACACACTGCTCTTTGCCGAGATCGGAGCCAATCAGCCCGATTCGTGCAGCGATCCGAAATGTTATACGGCCAAAATCGATGCGCACGTGAAGCAGACCGTTGCCGCCAAACCGAAACTCGTACAGATCAGCACCGCTTACGGAAAACACGTCGAAGGTAGCCCGGTCATTCCGCGCAACAAGTACGTCGAAATCCGGCAGGAAAAGCCGAAGAGCAAGAATGAGCGTGATTGGCCGGAATACAAAACGTGCAAGTACACCACCGAAGCGATCGTTACGGAGGGCACCGAGAAGGGCGAGACGAAAAAAGTCTGCGCCAATCCCGAATGCCCCGTCCATCACCCGAAGCGGCAAAATCAGCGCAACCACGCCGACGCCGCAGTCAAGGCAGAGCAGGAGAAGCGCCGCCGCGAGGAGGCAATCGCGCAGACCACTGGAATGCGCGTCCTCAAAGCCATCGGCGATGCAGTTCCCGTGCGGCTGATGAAACGCGACCTGCTGTTTGTGGCCGAACGGCTCGCTGCGATGCTGGACGAGCGACGCCTTTCCGTTCTCATCCGGCAGCACGGAATCAGCAAGCCCAAGGGCGACGCGGCCCCGGCAAAACTGCTGGCCGCTTTCCTGCCCAAGGCCGAGGAAAGCAAGCTGGGCCGCATCCTGATCGAAACTACGATTCTGCTGTCCATGCACAACCAGACCGACGCGGCGAAGAATCTCCGCGACGCCGCGCACGCTTACAAGGTGGACGTGGACGCTATCTCCTCGACCGTCAAACAGGAATTCGCGGCGAAGGAGAAGGGCAAAACCGGAATGAAGGCCGCGCCCAAATCGGCTCTGAAGCCCGCGAAGAAAACAGCGGCCTAGCCTCCTACCAGAGGAAGACCTTTGCGGAGCCAGCAAATCGGCTCCGCATTATTTGTGTCCGGCTGCCCGTCTTCCCGCCCTTATGCGATGCCCCGACTGAGCCGGGGCGGCAATCTTGTCCCCCCCGACGGCCAGCGCCGCCCTGTTCGGGCGGGGATCATGGCCCGGCTGGCGGAAATAGTTTCGCTAGACCGTCAGGAGACTCCGTGCCAACCTTCTCGAAGGCCACGCGTTCGACGAACGCTGGATAGACTCCTTCTGGATTGCAGAAGGTAGCGGCAGAGTGCGACCATCGAACAGGTGCCCGACGAAGCCAAGCCTGAGATGCCGCCGCCCGGCGACTACCGCAATCGCTTTTGGAAGCGGTACAGGAAAGCCGTCTTCGACTGGACCCTGAAGACTTTTTGGCTGCGGGTGTTTATTCTGTTCGCCGTTCCCGCTGTGCTCGCAGTTCAGCAGTACCGACAGGGGCACACTGACTGGCACACCATCTGGGTGACAATGGCAATTTACGCGGTCATTGTGGTGATCTATATGGCGACCCAGGTCTATTTCACAGCAAAGAAACTGGATGCCGGTCTATATAGCCAGCTTTTTTCTGCCTACCTGAAAGAGAATGAGCTGACAGAAGAGATCGAACGCCTGACTTGGCCAGAAAATCGCCCGGTCCTCATCTTCGACTCATGGGGCGAAGTGCCGCACGAAGATCCACGTGCTCAGTTCCACGAGGTCAGTCAATACCGCAAGGAACGAGAGTATTGGCAACGCGGGATTTTTGTGCTCAACCATGGTGGCGGTGACGCCCACGAGGTCGAGGTTTTCCCCATAGAGTTAACTGAAGGTGTGAAGACGCGGCAGAGCTATACCGCCCGCATAGACAAGGATTCCACTGGGTTTGCCTTTATTTCCATCGACCATCAGAATAGTGTGCGCTTTTCCGATGACATGGAGACATGGGAGCTACCGAAGATCATGCGGCAGATCGAGGAGAAGCTCAATGCGGCGCGCGTCGAGCAACGGCCATTGGTAGTGGAAGTGGGAGCACGTTATCGGGATGCAAATGGCGCGTGGTACATGGCATGGTGCCTCATTGAGTACAACCGCTACCAAGACAAGATTCTGTTTCACCATACCAACCATGCAAAGTTCGGCTCGAAGAAGCCGGACTTACCGCAGGCCAGCGCATAACCGCCCAGGGGCACGCGCAGCTCGCACGGTTTTACCCAGAGCGCCATGAACATCCTCTTCACAACAACGGGCCATTTCGAGGCCCCAGACCACAAGCTGCTCATCGGGACATTCCGTGACCGCAAGCACATCATCGAATCGGTCCCGCTTGATCGCATCATGGGCTACTTGAAGTTTGACCCTGTCAGCAGGCGCGCCGCCATTGACGCAATTGTATGCAAAGGCGACACCGACCCGGAAGGTATTTCAACATATACCCTACAGAGATTCATGAAATTCGCGGAGGAGTTCCGCAAGCTCCCCGAATCATGCGCTATGAGGGACGGCCGCAAATGGAAATCGCTACAGCTAATCATGATTGCCGACCGCCCGCCTTTCTATTTCGGATACCCCGACCAGATCAAAAGGCTCAACGTCACACTCATTCAGCCGTCACCTTATCCGCAGCAGATCGTTTCGAATGTGAAGAGCATTGTCGATGCGTATCTTGAGCGCATCCTTGAGGACTATCGGCAGCTCGGCATAATGGTCACGTTTGAAAAGGGCCGTGCGCAGATTGGGCCAGCGCTCAAGAAGAAAGACCCAGAAATGGAAAGCGCATATTACTATGCGCCGGCGGACCGCCGCAGCAACCGCGGCTGGGTCACGGTGATGCGCGATCATGAGGGAATAGCAGCGGACGTTGAAATATTCCAGCGGCTCATAGATATGAAAGTTAGCGAGCGGGAAATGCAGCGATTCTTCGAAGAGAACCCCTTCTTTCTTTCGCAGTTGCGGCTCGGGATTCAGGTTTCCCACCCTTCCTATAGAACCTATCGCTGGTCACCGGACTTTGCATTCACCTCAATTCTCGGCGCGTCCGACATCAGGGATATTGATTTGCTGGAACTGAAGGGACCTGCAGAGCAGGTCCTGAACAACCACAGACACCATCCGGGCTTCACGACTATCCTCCACAAGGCGATCGACCAAGCACGAGATTATGGTGAATTCGCGCAGCACCCCGAAAACTATCAGAAACTCATGGATCAATTCGGATTCATTCCGACCTCTTCGCGGCTTGCCGTCGTGATCGGAACAGATTACGAAGATCGCACGAAAATGGAGATGCTTGAGAAGCGCCGCCGGCAAACTCCCGACATAGATGTCATCACATACACGAAGATTCTCGAGACACAGGCCTCGCAGCTGAGCCGTCTCATCACTCCTGAAATGGACATCCTAACACTTCGAAATCCCATCGTGACTGATTTTACCCGCTGACCGCTTCGCCATCTGGATCTGAACCGCTAGAGCATTTCGGACATTCTGTTTGCTCGATCCAAATTGTTAATAAATCGTGAATGTCGCATCTTTTTCGGCAAGAGCGGGTCGATTAGGACATCAAGTACCGTTCCTTGCACGTCCCGGAGCTGAGGGCCATGAACGGCAATGACACGCTGCGCAACCGTGACGCCGAACTGATGCACTTTCATGTCTGCATTCACTGCGGCCATACTCGCCGGCGCGAGGAGATCAACGTCGCGGAAATTCGATCTGGAATATTCGCCTGCCCCGACTGCGGCCAGGACGGGCCGCTGAATATCGAGATTCGGGATTTGTCGGCGGCATGATCGGATCGCGAGGCCGCACATCACGCCATTCAGGCGCTCGCGCTTAGTTGCGGTTGGGCAGGCTTGCGCAGGCTCTCGAGCTTGCGCGCCGTTGCCTTTACGAAATCGCGCACCAGCCGCGAATTGCTGTTTGCCCGCGTGGCAAGCTTGGTCACGAGCATGAGCTCTGGCTCCGCGAGAGGGCGCATGGTGATGCCATCTACGGCGATGCGCCACGCTCCGCTTCGGTTAAGAAACGCCAATCCATCGTGCTGCAGAATCAACGGAACGGCCTCATCGGCGCTGGTCACGTGATGCAACTCAGCGTGGCCGATGCCCAATTTCGCTGCTTCGCGCAGGATTGCTTCGTAGAGGTACGGACTCACGTGCTTGGCAAAGAGCACCCAGACGCGGCTATCCAGGTCCGACAGCCGAAGATCGCGCCGCGCCACCAGTGGATCGCGCGAGGACATGGCGATGTAGAACGGGTGCTCGGCGACCTTGAGGCAACTGAGCTTTGGGGTCTCGGGAATTCCTGTCATCAGTGCGAGATCGAGTCTGCCCTCCAGCACTTCTCGCGCCAGGTCGGGTGAGGTGTGGCTCCACCAGCGGATGCGCGTGGCCGGGTAAAGCGGCAACCGAATGGACTCAACAAGTGTTGGAAGCCATGGATCGGTATAAGCGGTCCGCCCGACATTGAGCACCTCGCCGGCATCGCGAGCCGCCTTCGTGACCAATGACAACGCGTCTTCGATGTGCGTCA
>Ga0335074_10003965_pt1 | contig 20378 bp, 22 predicted proteins | sample Lox_Sample_23_FD_206715 | JGI IMG/M metagenome (GOLD analysis project Ga0335074, IMG submission 206715) | Soil microbial communities from Loxahatchee National Wildlife Refuge, Florida, United States - Lox_Sample_2.3 | ecosystem: Environmental > Terrestrial > Soil > Wetlands | place: USA... | reverse complement strand
GAGCGCGGCGGGCGGCCGCCGCCGCGCCCGTCCTCGACTCGGAGCGCGAGCTGACCGCGTGCTGGCTGTCGGACATGCTGCCGTTCGCACTCACCGGAGACCAGCAGCGGGCGCTCGAGGAGGTCGACGAGGACCTGGCCGGCAGTCAGCCGATGCAGCGCCTGCTGATGGGTGAGGTCGGGTCAGGCAAGACCGTGGTCGCGCTGTACACGCTGCTGCGGGCCGTCGAGCACGGCTACCAGGGGGCGCTGATGGCGCCGACCGAGACGCTGGCCGAGCAGCACTTCGCGACGCTTCAGCGGCTGATGCCGGGCGCGCTCGTGCCGTTCGGCCTCCTGACCGGCTCGACTCCGGCACGTCGGCGCGCGGACGTGCTGGGCAAGCTCTCCAGCGGGGAGCTGCCGCTGATCGTCGGCACGCACGCGCTGATCGAGGACACCGTTCAGTTCGCCCGGCTGGGGGTCGCGGTGGTCGACGAGCAGCACCGCTTCGGCGTCCGGCAACGCGCCGCGCTCGACGCGAAGGCGGGCGATGAACGACCTCACGTGCTCCACATGACCGCGACTCCAATCCCGCGGACGCTCGCGCTGGCCGGGTACGGCGATCTCGACTTCACGCTGCTGCGCGAGCTTCCGGCGGGACGGCGGCCGATCAAGACGTACGTGTGCTCGACCGAGCGCGAGCGCGACCGTGCCTACGAGCGCATCCGGGCCGAGCTCCGGGCCGGACGGCAGGCGTTCGTGGTCTGCCCCCTGGTGGAGGAGTCGGAGGTGTTGCAGGCCCGAGCTGCCGCGGCCGAATTCGAGCGGTTGCGCTCCGGCGAGTTCCGCGACTTCGGGGTCGTGCTCGTGCACGGCCAGATGCGGCCGGCGGCCAAGCAGGAGGCCATGGCGGCGTTCGCCTCGGGCGCCGCGGACGTGCTTGTGGCGACGTCGGTGATCGAAGTCGGGATCGATGTGCCCAACGCCACCGTGATGCTGGTCGAGGATGCCGACCGCTACGGGATCTCACAGCTGCACCAGCTCCGGGGACGGATCGGCCGGGGCGAGCACGACTCGATCTGCCTGCTGTTCGGGTCGAAGGATTCCCCCCGGCTGAGGGCGCTGGCCGAGCACACCGACGGGTTCAGGCTCGCGGAGATCGATCTCGAGCTGCGCGGCGAGGGCGAGCTGATCGGAACCCGTCAGCACGGCCTGGCGCAGTTCCGGGTGGCCGAGCTGCCCCGCGATTTCGAGCTCCTCCAGCGGGCGCGGGCATTCGCCGAACGGGTCGTGGCGGCCGACCCCGAGCTGGCGGATCCCGAGAACGCCCTGCTCGCCGATGCCCTGGCGCAGGCCTACGGCGCGGAGGCGCTCGCGCCGATCCGGGCGTAAGTGACCGTGCGGGTCGTCGCGGGACGCTTTGGCGGTCGTTCGCTCCTCGCCCCTCGGGGTCGCGCCACCCGGCCCACCTCGGATCGGGTGCGGGAGGCGCTGTTCTCGATCCTCGGGGCTTCGGTCGACGGCGCCCGGGTGCTCGACCTGTTCGCCGGGTCGGGCGCTCTGGCCATCGAAGCGCTCTCGCGGGGCGCCTCGGAGGCCACCTTCGTCGACTCCTCACAGGACGCTGTGGCCGCCATCCGGCGCAACCTGGCGGAGGTCGGGATCGACGCCGAGGTTCGCCGCCAGGACGCGCTCGCCTACCTCAGAAGCGCATCGCGCGACGCTCGTCAATACGATCTGGTCTTCCTCGATCCCCCATATAGGCGCGCGAGCGCCCTCGGACGGGAGCTTTCGGCGGCGCTTGCGCCGGTGCTCGCCCCCGGGGCGCGGGTAGTGGCCGAGAGCGACCGGCGAGCTCCGCTCGAGCTCGAGCTGGAGCTTGTCGACGAGCGCCGCTACGGCGACACCCTGATCCGAATCCATGGCCCCCGATAACCGCATCGCACTCTGCCCAGGCACGTTCGACCCGGTCACCAACGGGCATCTCGACGTGATCACGCGAACCTCGGCGATGTACGACCAGGTGATCGTCGCGGTCGTCAACCTGCCTTGGCGCAAGGGCTCGACCGTGTTCAGCACCGAGGAGCGCGTGGGCTTCCTGAAGGGCGCCACCAAGGATCTGGCCAACGTCGCCGTCGAGCCGTTCAGCACGCTGCTCGTCGACTTCGCCCGCGAGCGGGGGGCGATGGCGATCGTCAAAGGGCTGCGCGCGATCTCGGACTTCGAGTACGAACTCGAGATGAATCAGCTCAACCGCCGGCAGGACCCGGAGATCGAGTCCGTTTACCTGATGGCGTCGGCCAAGTACAGTTTCCTAAGCTCGAGCGGCATCAAGGAACTTGCCACCTTCGGCGGGGAGATCGATGATCTGGTCCCCGCTGAGGTGGCCAAGGCCTTGAAGGAACGGCTCGGCCGCTAACGAAACAGAGGTTCTTAAAGATGGATGTCTTGGTACTCATCGACAAGCTGGACGACCTCGTCCACAACGCCCGGGCGGTGCCGTTGACCGATCAGGTGCGGGTCGACAAGGAGGAGATCTACGACATCCTCGACCAGATGCGGGCCACGATCCCCGAGGAGATCAAGCAGGCCCGGTGGATCGTCAAGGAGCGCCAGGAGATGCTCGCGGAGGCCAAGCGCGAGGCCGAGCGGATCGTCAAGGAGGCCCGCGAGCGTCAGGAGCGGATGGTCTCCGAGGAGGAGATCACCAAGCAGGCCGAGCGCGCGGCCGAGGACATCATCGAGGACGCCCGGGCCCGGGAGCGCGAGATCCGGCTCGGCGCCGAGGACTACGCCGACGAGATCCTCAACACGCTCGAGGTGAACCTGTCGAAGTTCATCGCGGCAGTGCGCCGGGGCCGCGAGCGGCTCGCCGGTAAGGAAGAGCCCGCCGAAGTTGGGTAATCCCTTCGGGATTACCTGGCGGGTTTTGCCTGGGGCAAAACCCGGGTGTGATCGCGATGGCCAGGATTGAGGTCCTCGAGACCGACATCACAAAGCTCGAAGTCGACGCGATCGCCAACGCGGCGAATACCGATCTCAAGCACGGCGGGGGCGTGGCGGGGGCGATCTCGCGCGCCGGCGGTCCTGCCGTCCAGGCCGAATCCAACTCTCGTGCGCCGATCGGGCTCGGCGAGGCGGTCGAGACAACGGGCGGCGATATGCCCTGCCGGTGGGTGATCCACGCCGCGACGATGCATCTCGGCGGGGGCACGTCGGCCGACATCATCCGCGACGCCACCGCTTCGACCCTGCGCAAAGCCGACGAGCTGGGAGCCCGCTCGCTGGCGCTCGTGGCGTTCGGGACGGGGGTCGGGGGCTTTCCGCTCGACGAGGCGGCCAGGATTGAGATTGATGAGGTTCGCAGTTACCTAGCGGCCACCGGTTCCGCCATCGAGCGGGTGGTTTTCGCTGTGCGAGGGGATGAGGCGCGGCAGACGTTCGAGGCCGCCCTCGCCGGCTGACTCGCTCCGGTGCGAGCGCTCGTCATCCAGCACGACGACAACGGACCCGCCGGCCACGTCAGCGAGTGGCTCGCGGCGCGCGGGGGCGAGCAGGACCTCTGGCTGATCGGGCACGACGCGCGCGAGCCGGACCCTCGGGCCTATGATCTCGTCGTCTCGCTGGGATCAGAGCACGCCGCCTACGATGACGCGGTGCCGTGGCTGGGGCTGGAGCTGGCGCTGCTGCGCCACGCGTTCGATGCAGACGTGCCGGTGCTCGGCATCTGCTTCGGCAGCCAGCTGCTGGCGCGCGCACTCGGTGCCCGGGCGATGCCGGCGCCGCAGCCCGAGATCGGGTGGGTGGCGATCAGCACCCGCGAGCCGGCGTTCGTACCCCCGGGGCCGTGGCTGCAGTGGCACTACGACACGTTCACGCCACCGCCGGGCGCCTCCGTGCTGGCCAAGAGCGCGGCCGGCCCTCAGGCCTACACGATCGGCCGCAGCCTCGCCGTCCAGTTCCATCCGGAGGTGACGCCGGACATCGTGGGCGACTGGGTCGACGGGGCCGAGGAACGGCTGAACGGTGTGGACGTCGATCCCGGCCGTCTCCTGGCCGAGACCCGCGAACGCGACGCCGAGAACCGGGTCCGCGCCTGGCGGCTCCTCGACGCCTTCTGGGCCCGCGTGTCCGGGCTTAGCGAATCTCGAACCCCGTGAGGCCCTCGGGCTCCTCTTTGCGGACGTCGACGCACTCGACTTCCGCGTGGCGGGGTCCGGTCTCGGAGTAGCGCACGAGGCGCCCGACGTCGTCCGGCCTCCCCTCGAACACCGCCTCGACGCCGCCGTCGGAGCGATTCGACGCCCAGCCGTCGACGCGATGGGCGTCCGCCCGCTGGCGAAGTGAGGCGCGAAAGGCCACGCCTTGGACGCGCCCGTGCACGGTCACCCGGCGGCGGATTCGATCCTCTGCCATTCGCAACGATTCTTGCAAAAACCCGTTCGTGTGCGGGCGATTCGTTCCGTCCGAGGCCACCGCCATCCTCATTCAGGCTATGAACGCGCTCTGGTTGATGATCGGACTACTCGCCGGCGCCGGTGCGGCGCTCGCCGCGGTTCGCCCACGGTTGCGCTCGCTGTCGCGTGAGGCCGCCCGGGTCGGCGAGCTCGAGCGCGAGCTCGTGCGGGCGCGGGCCGAGGTCGAGCATGAGCGAGCGGTGGCGGCCGAGCGCCTGGCCGCGATCAACGACGCGCAGGAGCGGCTGTCGGCTTCGTTCAAGGCCCTGAGCGCCGAAGCGCTTCAGTCGAGCATGGCGCAGCTCTCGGAGCTGGCGAAGGCACAGCTGCGCGCCACCCAGGCGGAGGCCAAGGGCGACCTCGACAAGCGCCAGCAGGCGGTCGAGCAGCTGGTGGCGCCGTTGCGCGAGCAGCTCGGGCGGGTCGACGCGCAGCTGCGGGGGCTCGATCAGGAGCGGCGCGAGTCGCGCGGGCGCCTCGAGGCGCAGCTGAAGACGCTGGCCGAGACGGGCGAGCGGCTGCGCACCGAGACGGGCGCGCTCGTCACCGCGCTGCGCAAGCCGAATGCCCGGGGGCAGTGGGGGCAGATGCAGCTGCGCAACGTGGTCGAGCTGGCCGGCATGGTCCGCTACTGCGACTTCCTCGAGCAGTCTCCGGTGGCGGGCGACGAGTCGACGTTGCGGCCTGACCTGGTGGTCAGCCTGCCCGGTGGCAAGCACGTCGTGGTCGACGCCAAGGCGCCGCTGCAGGGTGTGCTCGACGCCTACCAGGCGCGCGATGAGGAGGAGCGGCAGGGCCACCTGCGCGACCACGCCAGGCTGCTGCGCCGGCACGTCAAGGCGCTGGCCGACAAGGCCTACTGGGCCGGCCTCGACTCGGCACCCGACATCGTCGTGATGTTCCTCCCGGGCGAGCACCTGTACGGCGCCGCGCTCGAGGCGGACCCGGCGCTGATCGAGGACGCGATGGCGCGCCGCGTGCTGATCGCCACCCCGACGACGCTGTTGGCCATGCTCCGCGCCGTCGCCTACGGCTGGCAGCAGGAACGTGTGGCCGAGTCCGCGCAGGCCATCTCGGAGCTCGGCCGCGAGCTGCACGGGCGTCTGGTCAAGCTCTCGAGCCTGCTCGGCACGCTCGGCTCGCGCCTGAACAGCACGGTCCGCGCCTACAACGAGGCCGTTGGCTCGTATGAGGCGCGGGTGCTGCCGGCGGCGCGGCGGTTCGAGGACCACGGGTCGGTGGCGGCCGGCCGCGAGCTCGGCGAGGTCGAGCACGTGACGGTCAGCGCGCGGGGTGTTCGCGTGGCCGAGCTGGAGCCAGGGGAGGGCGGCGCCGCGGCCAACCCGGTTCCGGAGCAGCTGACGATGCGCCGCCTACGGGCCGCGGAGTAGGAACGCCCGCGGCCCACTCCGCCTGGCTGACAAATCCACGTATATGCCGTGTTCTCGACCAGCCTCGTAGTCTCCCGGAACGATGCCCAAGACCGTAATCGTGCTCGGGGCCCGCAACCTGGGCGGGGCGATCATCGATCACTTCCTGGCCTGCGGGTGGAACGCCGCCGGGGTGGCGCGCAGCCAGGACACGCTCGCCAGGGTGCGCGAGCGGGGCGCGCTGGCGATCGTGGCCGACGCGGCCGATCCGGCTGAACTCGGTCCCGCGCTCACCACGGCCCGCGAGCAGCTGGGATCCGTCGACGCCGTGGTCAACGCGGTCACGGCCGCCCGGCCCACGGGCCCGGGACCGTTCGGCGGCGGCCAGCTCGCCGAGGCCGATCTCGAGGCGTTCCGCGGCTGGACCGTGGCCGTCGCCGAGCAGGCTTTCGTGTTCCTGTCCACGGGTCTCGCCGCCCTGCGCGAGAGCGGTGGCGGCGCGCTCGTCCAGATCACCGGCGGCTCCTCACGGCGCGCCATGCCGGGCCGCGGGCTCTGGGCTGCCGGCGCGTTCGCCACGCGTGCCCTGGTCCAGGCCGCGGCACAGGAACTGCGGGCCGAGGGGATTCACGTCGCCCTGCTCGCCGTCGACGCCACGATCGAGTCGCCCAAAACCGCGGCGTTCACACAAGGACAGCCAAGCGAGGCCTTGGCTGACATGACCCAGGTGGCCGAGGCGGTTCGCTTCCTGGTCGAGCAGGGGGCCCGCGCATACACCCACGAGCTGGCGGTGACGCCCGCCGGCGAGCGCTGGGTGCCGTAGCCTCGCTGGCGTGCGCTGCCGGCGAGCGGGCGTGACGCTGGTGCTGATGGCCGCCTCGCTTGGCGCCGCCGGGCTCGTTGGTGAGGGTGTGGTGGCGCCGGCGCGCGCGCCGGCGCTGGGGTGGGCGGGATCCGCATCAACCCAGCAGGCGATCGGCCCCGGAACCGTCCTCGAGCACATTCGCCAGGTCGGGCCCGGCGGCCGAATCGAGGCCTACGTGCTCCGCGTCGACCTCTCCGACCCGGGCGTCCGCGCCGGGCTGCTGTACCCGGGCGTCATCGCCGGCGTGCGCACGGTGTCGGCGATGGCGAGCGCGGCCGGCGCGTTCGCCGCGGTCAACGGCGACTTTTTCAACATCGGCGAGAGCGGCGCGCCGGTCGGCCCGGTGGTCGACGGGGGCCGCCCGCTGAAGGCGCCCCAGCCCGGGCGTGGCCTCGCCGCCGGCGTCGGGACCGACGGCATCGGCCAAATCTCGACGGTGGCGCTCCGAGGCTTCGTGACGCTCCCCAGCGGACGCCGGGCGCTGTCGGATCTCAACGACGCCAACCCGGGCTACCCGCCGATGCTGGCGCCCGACGGCATCGGCCTGTTCACGCCCGTGTGGGGAAGCTATCCGCGCGCCGGCGCCGTCCGCGGGCTGCGCCCGGTGGCGGAGGCGCTGATCCGCGGTGGCCGTGTGGCGCGAGTGAGCCATCACGCCGGCACCGGGACGATCCCGACGGGGAGCTATGTGCTCCTCGGTGCCGGGGCCGGCGCCCGCGCGCTCGCGCGCCTTCGGATCGGCCAGGCCGTATCCGTCACCTACGGCCAGCGGACGACCGCGCCCACGCCGTTCCAGTTCGCGATCGGAGGCAAGCACTGGCTGGTGCGAGGCGGGGCCTTACAGGGCGGGTTGCCGGCGTCGGGCGGCGCCTCGCGGACCGCGGTGGGCTTCGCGGACGGTGGTCGCACCATGTACCTCGTCGCGACCGAGGGATCCCGCGCAGGGGTCCCCGGCCTGGACCTGCCCGACCTGGCGTCGTTCGTACGTGGGCTGGGCGTCAGCGACGCGGTCGATCTGGACGACGGCGGCTCGACCACGATCGTCGCGCGGCTCCCCCGACACGCCGGTCTGACGCTCCTCAACCGTCCCGATGATGGGGCCGAACGACGTGTCGCGAACGGGATTGGGTTGTTCGCGGTGGGGTCCTGAGCACCGGAGTCATCGCTCCGCGCGGCCCGCCCACCAGCGCCGCAGATCCTCCCGCTGGTGGGGCAGCGGATCGGCCGACGGCTTTCGGTGCTGGACGTAGTCGAGAGCCTCGTCGATGTCGAGCCCGCTGCGGAGCGCGACCACGCCGGCGGCGACCGCCGCCGAGCGTTGCCATCCCGCGCGGCAGTGCACATAGGTGCGCTCGCCCTCGTCGAGCCAAGCGTTCACCTCCAGCACCGCCTCGTCGAGCATCTCCGGCGGCAGTCCCCCGTAGTCGGTCAGGCTGAGGCGCTGCTCGTCGATCCCCGCCGAGGCGAGTGCGCGCTGCACCGTCTGCCGGTCACCGGGGCGATATTCGGCGTCCTCGGTCAGGTTGAGCACCCGGCGAATGCCCAGGCGCGACAGCGTCTGGACGTCGTCCTCGTCGAGCGGGTACGCGCCGACGAGAAGATCGTCGAGAACATCGGCGAAGCCGTATGACCGGAACCATCGGGACACGCCTCAATGATCGCTTTAAGCGCGCCCGCGGGCCGGCGGAAACCACGGTTCGGGGACACGATTTCCCGGCGGTAAGCTCGCTGTCATGTGCCCTCTACGCACCGATACATTCGACCTGGGCGGACTTCGCCTCACCTCTGGCGAGGGCCGCAGCCTCGATCTGAACGTCGCGATCGAGCCGCTCTCGCTCGCCGGCGAGACCTATCCCGTAGAGCCGGAGACCGTGCCGGCCCGGCTCGACATCTCGAGAACGACCGGGGACGGATACGCGCTGCGGCTGCGGTTCGAGGCCTCGCTGGCCGGGCCATGCATGCGCTGCCTCGAACCGGCCGTCCCGACGTTCACCGTCGACGCTCGCGAGGTCTCGCAGCCGACCGAGTCGCGTACGACCCGCTCATCCGCACCGGCGAGCCGGGCCCACGCCGCCCGCGGCCGGACCAGGTATGAGGACGACTCCAGCGAGGAGCTCACCTCGCCGTACGTCGAGGACGGCGTGCTCGACCTGCGCGCGTGGGCGCGCGACTCGCTCGCTTTGAGCGTGCCGGCGAACCTCCTGTGCCGGCCCGATTGCGCCGGCTTGTGCCCGGTGTGCGGGGCGAACCTCAACGAGGCAGGTCCCGACCACGGCCACGAGCCGGCGCCGGATCCGCGCTGGGCCGCCCTGTCGGAACTCCGGTTTGAATAAGGCGCCGCCGACGGTCCGGAATAACCCGGCGTCACCGCCGGGCGCCGTAGTCACGGCTACACTGCCGCCATGGCCGTCCCCAAGCAGAAGCAGTCCCACGCGCGAACGACGCAGCGTCGTTCGCAGCACAAGATCAGCGCGCCGACCTATAACGCGTGCCCCCAATGCCACAGCCCTCGCCTCCCTCACCGGGTCTGCCCCGTATGCGGCAGCTACAAGGGGCGCGAGGTGATCGTTCCTGATCGGGACGAGCCGATCGCCTAGGCTCCTCCCGTGATCACCGTCGCCGTGGACGCCGGGGGGGCGGATCTCGGCCCCCGGGAAGTGGCGGCGGGCGCCGCGCGAGCGGCCGCCACCGGTATCCGGGTCCTGCTGTTCGGGCCGGCCGGCGAGATCGGACCCGTGCCGAGCGGGGTCGAGGTCGTCGATGCCCCGATCTCGATCGCCAAGCAGGCCGATCCGGCCTACGCGGTGCGCACCACGCCCGAAGCCTCGATCGTCCAGGCCACCCGCGCGGTGGCCGACGGGCGCGCGCAGGCGTTCGTCTCGGGAGGATCGACCGGTTCCGCGCTGGCTGCCGCGCTGTTCAACCTCCGTCGCGACCGGGGCGTGTACCGGCCCGCGCTGGCGCTTCCGCTCCCGAACCCCGGCAAGTCGACGGCTCTGCTGCTCGACGTGGGCGCCAATGCGGTGTGTCGTCCCGAGCACCTCGTTCAGTTCGCGCACATGGGCTCGGCCTTCGCCCAGGCGGTGATGGGGATCCAGTCTCCCCGCGTGGCGCTCCTCTCCAACGGCGAGGAGCCGGGCAAGGGCACACCCGACCTGGTCAGCGTCCACGAGCAGCTGGCGGGCGCACGCGGCGCCGGGTTGAACTTCATCGGCAACGTCGAGGGGACCCAGGTTCCCGAGGGCGCGGCCGACGTCGTGGTCATGGACGGATTCACCGGCAACATCGCGTTGAAGTTGATGGAGGGCGTCTCGAGCCGGACCCTGCGCCTGGTGAGCGAGGCCGCCGAGACCTCGCTCCGCGGCCGCCTGGGCGACCGGCTGATCGGCCCCTCCGTCCAGCGCTTGCGCGACGAGATCGACCCCGAGGGCCAGGGCGGCGCCTACATGCTCGGCCTGCGCCAGCTCGGCGTGGTGGCCCACGGACGATTCAGCGCCCACGGCTTCGCGCGCGCCATCGATGTGGCGGCCCGCGGCGTCCAGCACGACGTGATCGGCCGTACGCGCACGGCGCTCGAGCAGGCCGGAGCGCTCCGTCCGCCCCGCGGGGACTTGGCGGGGCGGCCGGGGTCTGAATCGGTCGATCCCACCGGCCCGTCCGAAACGGCGGCTACCGTACGGATGCCGTGACCCGCGAAGAGATCTTCCAGGTGATCCGCGCGCATCTCGCCGACGAGCTGGAGGTGGATCCCGACACCATCTCCGAGGCGACGCGCTTCCGGGAGGACCTCGAGGCCGACTCGCTCGACCTCTACACCCTCGTGCAGGAGCTCGAGGACACCTATGGGGTGCGGATCTCAGACGAACAGGCGGCGCAGATCCGGACCGTCGGACAGGCCGTTGAGTTCGTCCTGAACGTGACCGGGGGCGGGGCTAAGGCGTCGGCGCCGGCGAATGCAGGCCGCGATGCTGAGTGAGCGCGAACCCGCTTCCAAGCCAGGGTGACCCAGCCGCCCTTCTCCGGGAACTGCTCGACGAGCTGCCCGAGGATCTGTCCCGCCCGGCGTTCACCCATGCGTCGTGGACGACGAGGCGCTCGGACTCCTACGAGCGCCTGGCGTTCCTAGGCGACAGCGTGCTCTCGCTCGCCGTGACCTCCCATCTGTATCCGCGCCTCGAGGCCGATCGCTTCGGCCCCGGCCGGTTGACCAAGATCCGCGCCCAGGCGGTATCGGGCCGCTCCTGCCGCGCCGTGGCCGAGCGGCTCGGCGTCCCAGACCGGCTGCGGGCGGCGGCGCCCGTCGCCGCGGCCTCGACCGTGCCCGCCCTGATCTCGACCGAACGCGTGCTGGCGTCGGTGATCGAGGCGGTGATCGGCGCCTGCTTTCTTGCCTTCGCCTACGAGCGGACCGCCGAGGCGGTGGTCGCGGCGTTCGCGCCCGAGATCGAGGACGCCCTCGAGCACCCGGTCGACTTCAAGTCCGCGCTTCAGGAACGTCTCGCCCGGCGGGGCGCGCTCGTCAGCTACGACGTGGTCGACGAGGAAGGGCCGCCCCACGACCGGGTGTTCTCCGTGAGCGCGACGATCGGGGGCGTCGAGGTCGGCCGCGGCCGGGGCCGGAGCAAGAAGGACGCCGAGCAGGAGGCCGCCCAGGTCGCGCTGGAGGCGCTGGAATGAGAACCCAACCCGTCCGCCGCCCATGTATCTGAAATCGATCGTCCTCAAGGGTTTCAAGTCCTTCCCCGACCGGACCCGCCTCGAGTTCAGCCCGGGCGTCAGCGTGATCGTGGGTCCGAACGGATCGGGCAAGTCGAACGTCACGGATGCTGTGCTCTGGGCGCTTGGCGAGCAGTCGCCGGTCGCGGTCCGCGGCCAGTCGATGCAGGACGTGATCTTCGGGGGCGCTCCGGGCCGCCAGGCCGCCCGCAACGCCGAGGTGGAGCTTGTGCTCGACGACAGCGACGGGACGCTCGGCCTCGGCATGCCCGAGGTCTCGATCGCGCGCCGGCTGGATCGCAGCGGCGAAGGCGAGTATCGCCTGGCCGGCGCGCGCTGCCGCCTGGTCGACGTGATCGAGGTCCTGTCGGACACCGGCCTGGGCAAGGAGATGCATTCGATCATCTCGCAGGGGAGGGTCGAGTCGATCGTGACCTCAAAGCCGCGCGACCGCCGGATGTTGATCGAGGAGGCCGCCGGACTCGGCAAGCACCGCAAGCGCCGGCGCCGCGCGCAGCTGAAGCTCGCCCGCACCCAGGAGAACCTCGACCGGGCGCTCGACGTCGAGCGGGAGGCGCGTTCGCGCCTGCGGCCCCTCAAGCGTCAGGCCGAGGCCGCCGAGTTGCACGCGCGCCTCGAGCGACAGACGCTCGAGGCGCGGTGGGAGGTGGCTCGCGATGACCTCCGGGTCCACAATGCGGAACTGGCCGCGGCGCAGACCGGGGCCGCAGAGGCCCGAGCCCGGCGTGAGGAGGTCGAGCGCGCGCTCACGGCCGTCGGAGCCCGCCGGGAGGCGGCCGAGGAAGCCCTCGCGCGCCGCAGCGCGGACCGCGAGGAGCTCTCGAGACGCTGCTTCGTGGCCCAGTCGGCCGCGGAGCGCGTCGGCTACCGGACCGAGGCGGCCCGGGCGGCCGCGCGCGACGTCGAGGAGCGCCTGGGGCGGCGCGAGGAGCTCCTCGCGCAGCTCCAGCATGCCGCGGACAGCGAGCGGCTCGATCCCGAGGCCGACGCGCGGATCGAGGCGCTCGAACAGGAGCTGGCCCGGCTCGAACGCGACCGCGAGGCCGAGCTGGCCCGCCAGCTGGCCGAGCTCGAATCGGAGCTCACCGCCGCCGGCGACGCCGTTCGCGACCAGGCCGCGCTCGTCGAGGACGCGCAGACATCGCGCGAGCGCGCCCAGGCCGACCTCGAACGTCTGCGGGGTGAGCTGCGGGAGGCCGAGCGCGCGGTCGAGGCCGCGCGCCGGGAGGCCGCGCGCGTCGGTGGTGAGCTCGCCGCGTGCAACCAGTTCCTGCGCAGCCAGACCGGCGCCCCCGGAGGGGCTGCCGTCCTGGCCGATCAACTCGAGGTCGACCCGGGCTACGAGCTCGCGGTCGCCGCCGCGCTGGACGGGCGCTTGCGGGCGGCGGTCCTCGCCGACCGTGCCACCGCGGCCGCGCTGCTCGATCGTGCCGGCGCCGACGGCGGCCGGGCCCTGGTTCTCGATCGCGCGGATGGCGCAGCCGCCGCGGAGAGCGCGGCGGCGGATCGGACCCCGTCCACCTCCCGGCCCGCCGGGGAGCCGCTCGCCCGGCACGTCCACGGACCCGCGGAGGCCGCGGCGCTCGCGCGGCGTCTGCTTCGCGAGGCTTGGGTGGTGGCGAGCCTCGACGCGCTCCCCGCCGACTTCGACGGTGTCGCCGTCACCCGGGGCGGGAGAGTCTGGTCCGCCGCGACCGGCGAGCTTCGCCAAGCGCCAGCGGTAGGCGAGGAGCGCGTGCTGGCCGAGCGCAACCGCCGCGAGACTCTGGTCCGCACGAGTGAAGCCGCCGTCCAGGCGGAACTCGCCTCCAAGCGGGCGCTCGATCGCGTCACCGAGGCGATCGCCGCGGCCGAGGCGGGATCGCAGAAACTAATCGACGCGCACCGCGCGGCCGTCAACCAGCGCGACGAGCTCGCCGAGGGAGAGCGGCGCCTGCGAGCGAGCATCGACCGCCGCCGCGCCGCGCCCGACGACGGGCCGCAGGCCGGCCGGCGCATGCAGGTCACGGCCGAGCTGTCGGCGGCCCGCGGGGAACGCGAGCGGGCCGAGCGTGAGCGATCGGACCGGCAGGGACGGATCGAGCGCCTGCGAGCCGCGGCCGAGCGAGATCGCGCCCTGATTCCGACCGTGCAGGCGCTGATGGGCGCGCTCGAGCAGGTCGCGGGCGCGATCGTGACCCGCCGCGCCCAGTTTGAGGAGGCCCTTCAGGCCGACCGCGAGGCCGGGGCGCACGTCGCAGCCGAGCTCAAGCAGTGCGCGACGGAGGAGGCCGCGCTCCACGCCCAGCTTCACCAGGCCGGCGAGCATCTGACCCAGAGCGAGGTTCGGTTGGAGCGCGTCCGCGATCGCCTCGAGGAGTGCCGGCGTGATCTCGAGCGGCTCGCGGGCCGCCTCCAGCTCGACGCCGGGCCGGCGGACACCGAGCTGACGGAGGAGGAGCGTGAGGCGCTGCGCAGCCGGCTGGAGCGGTTGGCCCGCCGCCGGGAGCAGCTCGGGCCGGTGAACCCGCTCGCCCAGACCGAGTATGAGGAGGCGCTCGCCCACGTCGAGGAGCTCGAGCACCAGCGGGAGGATCTCGAGACCGCTCTGCGTGAGCTCAACAAGCTGATCGCCGACACCGACCGCCAGATCCGCGAGAGCTTCGAGCAGACCTTCGAGGCGGCCGCTCGCAACTTCGAGCAGGTGGCCGCACGGCTGTTCCCCGGTGGCCGCGGTCGGCTGCGCCTCGTCACCGAGCGGGAGGGCGGCCCCGCGCGCGTGCTCGGCGGGGGTCCGGTGCCGCAGGATGGAAAGCCGGAGTCCGATGAGGGCGAGGAAGGCGATCAGGATGCAGCGGTCCCCGACGAGCAGGAGGAAGAGGACCTGCTCGGCGTCGAGATCGAGATAACCCCGGCGGGCAAGGACATGAAGCGCCTCACGCTGCTGTCGGGCGGGGAGAAGTCGATGACCGCGCTCGCCTTCCTGTTCGCGGTGTTCCTCGCCCGTCCCTGTCCGTTCTACATCCTCGACGAGGTCGAGGCCGCGCTGGATGATCTGAACATCGACCGCTTCCTCGAGCTGCTGCGCACCTACTCGAGCCAGGCCCAGTTCATCGTGGTCACCCACCAGAAGCGCACCATGGAGGCCGCCGACTCGCTGTACGGCGTGTCGATGGGCGCCGACGGGATCTCGAAGGTGATCTCCCGCCGGCTGCCCGCGGCGCGGGAACAAGCCGCCTAGGTCGCAGGCCCCCTAGCCTTCCCGCCCATGGCCCGCGACTGGCGCGACCTGTTCATCGTCGACGGCGCCGGGCCGGCGCCCGAGCCCGAAGACGCCCCGGAGACCCAGGAGCGGCGCCGGGGCATGTTCCGGCGGCTGCGAGAGAACCTGCGCAAGACGCGACAGGCCCTGACCTCGGAGATCCAGGCCACGCTGTTCGAGGATCTGAGCGACGAGACCTGGGAGCGGCTCGAGGAGGCGCTGATCTACGCCGACGTCGGCGCGCGCACCACGGCGCAGGTGGTCGAGCAGCTCGAGCGCGAGGCCACCGAGGGCGGGATCACCGGGGGCGAGGCGCTCACGGCTCGCTTGACCGAGCTGCTCGCCGACATCGCTCGCTCGGACGAGGACCGAATCGATCTGCGACCGCATCCGACGGTGATCCTGGTCGCCGGCGTCAACGGCACGGGCAAGACCACGACGATCGGCAAGCTCGCCTGGCACCTGAGCAAGGAGCTCGGGAAGTCGGTCGTGCTCGGCGCGGGGGACACCTTCCGCGCCGCCGGGGTCGAGCAGCTCGAGATATGGGCCGAGCGCGCCGGCGCGAGCTTCGTCAAGGGCCCGCCCGACGCCGATCCCGGCGCGGTCGCCTACGACACGGTCGCCGCCGCCCGCCGCGACGGCGCCGACGTGGTCATCATCGACACGGCCGGACGCCTGCACACCCAGGACGACCTGATGGCCGAGCTCGGCAAGGTCCGGCGGGTGATCGCCAAGCAGATCCCCGAGGCACCGCACGAGACGCTGCTCACCGTCGACGCGACCACGGGGCAGAACGGCCTGCGTCAGGCGCGCCTATTCTCCGAGGCGGTCGACGTCAGCGGCCTCGTCCTGACCAAGCTCGACGGTACCGCCAAGGGGGGGATCGCGCTCGCCATCAGCCACGAGCTCGGCATCCCGGTGAAGCTGATCGGGATCGGTGAGCAGCTCGAGGACCTGCGTCCGTTCGACGCCACCGACTTCGCCCGGGCGCTGGTCACGGCCGGATAGTCACCGGCCGGCGCCACCAATCGCGCGCCACTCGGCCACCCACGCGCGCCACCCCGCCACCGACGCGCGCCTCCCCGCCACCGACGCGCGCCTCCCCCCACCGATGCGCGCGCCACCCCGCCACCGACGCAATGCACCTCTTTCCGGTGACGGGTAGCGCGACACTCGCCCCCCGCCAGGCGGTGAACGGTCGTTCCCCCGGCTCTGGCGCGGAGGACTCGCCACTCGCCCTATGGCTGACGACGAGTGACGGGTTATCCGGGTGGGTGTGGCGGCGCGGCGGCCCGGCGGGCAAGGACGCCCAGCGGAACGGCGGTCTCGGCTCGGCCCGCTCGGCATCCCGCCTCGCCCCACGGGCCGGCCTCGACTCGTCCGGCGGACGCTGAGCGAAGCGAAGCCCCCACGCAGTACGCTCAATACAGGCATGTTCGACTCATTGGCAGAGAAGCTCCAGGCCACCCTGACGGATGTCCGCGGTCGCGGAACGCTGACCGAGGACGACGTCAATGCGGCGATGCGCGAGATCCGGCTCGCGCTGCTCGAGGCCGACGTCAACTTCAAGGTCGTCAAGAGCTTCACCAGCGCCGTCAAGGAGCGCGCGCTCGGCGCCGACGTGGTCGGGAAGCTGAACCCCGGCCAGCAGGTGGTCAAGATCGTCTCAGACGAGTTGACCGAGCTGATGGGTGGCGCGGCCCGCGAGATCTCGTTCTCGCCTCGCCCGCCGACGATCATCGTGATGGCCGGCCTCCAGGGCTCGGGCAAGACGACCGCCACGGCCAAGCTCGCCCGCTACCTGCGCGAGCAGCACGGCTCCTCGGTGGCGGTGGCGGCGTGCGACGTCTACCGGCCCGCGGCGGTCGACCAGCTGATCAAGGTCGGTCACCAAGCGGGCGCGACGGTCTATGAACAGGGGACGGACCGCGACCCGGTCGAGATCGCCAAATGGGCGCGCGATCGCGCCCAGTCCGAGGGCAAGGACGTGCTGATCGTCGACACCAGCGGCCGCCTGCACGTCGACCAGGAGCTGATGGCCGAGCTGGCCAACATCAAGAAGGTGGTCAAGCCCCACGACGTGCTGCTCGTGGTCGACGCGATGACCGGCCAGGACGCCGTGAACGTCGCCGAGCAGTTCGCCGAGGTAGTTCAGTTCGACGGGGTCGTCATGACCAAGCTCGACGGCGACGCCCGCGGTGGCGCCGCGCTGTCGGTCAAGGCAATCACGGGCAAGCCGATCCTGTTCGCGTCCACGGGCGAGAAGCTCGACCAGTTCGAGCGCTTCCACCCCGACCGGATGGCCCAGCGGATCCTCGGCATGGGCGACGTGATGACGCTGATCGAGAAGGCCGAGTCGGCCTACGACGAGGACCAGGCGGCCGAGCTCGAACGCAAGCTGCGCAAGCAGGAGTTCGGCCTCGATGACTTCCTCGACCAGATGCGTCAGATCCGCCGGCTCGGTCCGCTCCAGTCGTTGATCGGAATGATCCCGGGCATGGGCAAGGAGCTGCGTGGCGTCAAGGTCGACGAGAAGGAGTTCGACCGGATCCAGGCGATCATCCTGTCGATGACGCCACAGGAGCGCCGGCATCCCGAGCTGATCAAGGGCTCTCGCCGGCTGCGCATCGCCAAGGGATCGGGGACCAACGTCCAGGCGGTCAAGCAGCTGATCAAGCAGTTCGAGCAGATGCGCAAGGTCATGCGCTCGGTAGCGCAGGGCCGCATGCCCGACCTGGGCGCGTTGATGCGCCAGGCCCGCTAAGGCGCCGCCGCCAGGCGCCCGCCGACAAACACGCTAACCTCGTCGGCCGACATGTCAGTACGACTAAGACTCACGCGCATTGGCTCACGCAAGAACCCGGTCTGGCGGGTCGTGGTCGCCGACCAGCGCGCCAAGCGCGACGGACGGGTGATCGAGATCGTCGGGCACTACAACGCCCAGACCAACCCGTCGACGATCGTGCTCAACGAGGAACGGATCCGCGACTGGCTCGCGCGTGGCGCGCAGCCGAGCGGCACCGTCAGCAAGCTGCTGCGCACTCAGGGCATCCAGTAGCCGGCCCGCACGCGATGAAAGAGCTGCTCGAGTACCTGGCGCGGGGGCTGGTCGAGCACCCCGACCAGGTGCACGTCAACGAGGTGGAGGAGGACGACGGCGCGGTCGTGCTCGAGCTGTCGGTGGCCGACGACGATTACGGCAACGTGATCGGGCGGGGTGGGCGAACCGCGGCGGCGCTGCGCACCGTCGTCAAGACCGCGGCGGTTCGGACCAAGCGCCGCGTGTTCGTCGACATCGTTGACGCCTGATGTCCGTGCGGATGTGAGCCAAGCGCCGGAATGGCTTCACGCCGGCCGGGTCGGGCGCCCCCACGGACTCGACGGGAGCTTCCACGTCACGCGGCCCAACTCGCAGCTCCTGCGCGAGGCCGACACCGTGCGGGTCGATGAGCGCGAGCTCGAGATCACGCGGCGGGCGGGGACCGAGCGGAGTCCGATTCTGCGTCTGGCCGGTCACGACGACCGCGCCGCGGCGGAGTCGCTGCGCGGCAAGGACATGATGGTCGAGCGCTCGCGCGCGCCGGACCTCGGCCCCGACGAGTGGTGGGCCGAAGACCTGGTGGGCTGCGCCGTCCACGACGGCGGGCGCGAGGTCGGGACGGTCGGGCGACTGGTCGAGCTGCCCTCCTGCGAAGTGCTCGAGGTGCAGCGGCCGGACGGGGGAGACCTGCTCGTACCGCTGGTCGCAGACGCGGTTCGCGGCGTCGACCTCGAGCGGCACAGGATCGATATCGACCTCGAGTTCCTGGGGGAGTCCTGAGCGCCGCGCCGAAGCGCTGCAAGTTCTCGTGCAGATCGACGTCTTCACCCTCTTTCCCGAGGCGTTCGCGTGGTTCGAGCGCCAGCGCCACGTCGTCAATGCGCTCGCCGCCGGCCACCGCCTGGAGTACGTCAACTACCGCGATCACACGCCCCTGAGCGCAGGCCAGGTCGATGACACCCCGTTCGGCGGTGGGGCCGGCATGGTGCTGCGGGTCGACGTCGTCGATGCCGCGCTCCGTGCCCGCTATGGACGCGATCCCGCGGAGCTGCGGTCCGATCGCCGGGTCATCGCGCTGACGCCCGGCGGGACGATCCTTGACGAGTCGCTCGTCGAGGAGTTCGCGCGCGAGCCGGCCCTGACCCTGCTCTCCGGCCGCTACGAGGGGTTCGACGAGCGAATCGTCGAGCACTTCGCCAGCGACGAGGTGTCGATCGGCCGGTACGTCCTGGCCGGCGGCGAGCTCGCGGCGATGGTGTTGTGCGACGCGGTCCTGCGCAAACTGCCGGGCGCGCTCGGCGACCCCCGCTCGGCGGTCGAGGAGTCCTTCAGCGAGGCGCTCGGGGGCGCACCCGAGTACCCGCATTACACCCGCCCGGCGGAGTACCGGGGCTGGCGGGTGCCGGACGTGCTGCTGTCAGGTCATCACGCCCGGATCCGCGAATGGCGGTTGCAGCAGAGCGCCGCGCGCGGTCCGCTACCATAGCCCCTCGCGCACGCGGACTGTGCTGTGCGCCATGCCCCAACATCGAGCATCGCCGGGTGCTCGATGCGGCAGGGAACCTGCCCCATCATGAGCACCGTGATTGACAGCCTGGAGCGCGCCCAGCTTCGCCGTGTACCGGCGTTCGATGCTGGCGATCGTCTGCGCGTGCACTTTCAGGTGATCGAGGGCACGAGGCGGCGCACCCAGGTGTTTGAGGGCGTTGTCATCAAACGCCAGGGCCACGGCGCCCGGGAAACCTTCACGGTTCGCAAGCAGTCGTTCGGGGTCGGCGTCGAGCGGACCTTCCCTCTGCACTCCCCCAAGATCGAGCGCATCGAGGTGGCGTCCCGAGGCGACGTGCGGCGCGCCAAGCTCTACTACCTGCGCGGTCGCGTGGGCAAGCGCGCTCGAGTCCGCGAGCGTCGGAGCACCGTTCCTGAAGTGGCGGTCGAGCGCGAGTTGCTGCACGCCGAGGTTCCCGAGGAGGAGCCGCCGGGCCCGGAGGAGCAGCCTGAGCTCGAGCCCGCGGCGGAGGTACAGGAAGCCGCCGAGCCCGAGGTGGCCGCGGAACCGGAGACGGCCGCGGACGCCGAAACGTCAGCAGAGGTCGAGGCGAGCGCACAAGCCGAGGCCGATGCGGAGGGACAGGACGAGGCGGGCGCTGCGGAAGCTGGGGAGTCGGACATCCCGACGGCGCCGCAGGACGCCGATCCGGCGGCCACGGAGGATCCCGCCGGCGAACAGCAGGAGTGACGAAGGCGCGCCGGTCGCCGGCTGCCACGGTGATCGAGCTCGTGGTGATCGTCGCCACCGCGCTTGGGCTGGCGCTCGCCGTGCAGGCGTTCTTGGTCAAGCCTTACCGCATCCCGAGCGGCTCGATGCTTCCCACCGTCCACATCAACCAGCGCGTGCTGGTCGATCGCCTGGGCATGGACTTCTCTTCGCCGCACATCGGCGACATCGTCGTGTTCCACCCACCCAAGAACTACGACGAGGGGTGTGCCGACCCGAACGAGGGTGAGAACCAGAACGGGCAGGACGCCCCGGCGGCGTGCCAGGTGCCGTGGACGCAACCCTCCTCGCAGACTTTCATCAAGCGCGTCGTCGGCCTCCCGGGGGATCATCTGTCGATCCGCAATGGACACGTGATCCGCAATGGAAAGCCGGAAAACGACCCTTACATCGTGCCCTGCAACGGCGG
>Ga0335074_10003963_pt1 | contig 20385 bp, 16 predicted proteins | sample Lox_Sample_23_FD_206715 | JGI IMG/M metagenome (GOLD analysis project Ga0335074, IMG submission 206715) | Soil microbial communities from Loxahatchee National Wildlife Refuge, Florida, United States - Lox_Sample_2.3 | ecosystem: Environmental > Terrestrial > Soil > Wetlands | place: USA... | reverse complement strand
CCCTTGGTGGGGTTTCAGGGGCAAAGCCCCTGACCCTGCTCTCTTCACCCGATTGCCCCGGCAAGGGCGCCTGATAATCAGGTAACCACCCGCAGCGCCGGACGGCGGCGCACCGCCAGCCGGCGATAGAGCCCGGCATAATCCTCCGCCATCCGTTCCGCCGTGAAGCGTTCCTCGAACCGCGCCCGGATCACCGCACGTGACAGTTCGGGCAGGCGCTCCACCGCCTCGCACGCCTCGGCCATGTTGCGCACCACGAAGCCGGTCACGCCGTCCTCGATGACCTCCGGCACCGAGCCGGCATTGAACGCGATCACCGGTGTGCCGCAGGCCATCGCCTCGATCATCACCAGGCCGAACGGCTCCGGCCAGTCGATCGGCAGCAGCAGCGCCTGTGCCCCGCTGAGGAAGTCCGCCTTATCTGCATCGCCGATCTCGCCGATATGCTCCACCAGCCTGCCATCGATCATCGGCTTGATCAGCGTTTCGTGATAATCCACGTCCACCCGGTCCACCTTCGCCGCCATCTTCAGCGGAATTCCAGTACGGCGGGCTATCTCGATCGCGCGGTCCGGGCATTTCTCGGGGCAGATGCGGCCCAGGAACGCCAGGTAGCCGGGCCTCACCGGCCGCGGCAGCAGCAGATCGGCGGGCAGCCCGTGATGCACCGTCGCAATGAAGTTCGCCTGCGGCAACGGCCGGCGCTGCGCGTCGGAGATCGACACCAACGGTACGTGATCGAAAATCCGGTAGATCGGCTGCAATTCAGGCAGATCCAGCCGGCCATGCAGGGTGGTCAGGAACGGCGTCGCCAGCCGGCTGAACAAGGAAAACGGCCAGTAATCGAGGTGGCAGTGCAGCACGTCGAACTCGTCGGCGCGGCTGGCCACTTGCTCCAGCATCAGCATATGCGGCGCGATGGCATCGCGCAGGCCCTTGTCGAAGCGCAAGGCCTGCGGATGCATCGGCTCCAGTTGTGCCGTGGTGACGGAATCACCACTGGCGAACAATGTGACGTCATGGCCCATGGCCACCAGCGCGTCGGTAAGGAAGGCCACCACGCGCTCGGTGCCGCCATACAGCCTGGGCGGCACCGATTCGGTCAGCGGCGCGATCTGGGCAATGCGCATCGGAAAACTCCCCGGTGTGTTCTGATCGGATAGGAAAGCTCACGATCGGGTTTTTTTGCGGCGCGGCGTGGCAGGAATGCGCCATGAACAATAATTCACGCCGATGTGACAGCGGCCGCCGGCGCCCGGGAGTACCGTTGGGCGTTCTGGTTGCGCACGGTGCCGCAGGGCGCCCGCGGTTTCATGCCCGTTGCCAACCGACTCCGGAACGATAGCCGCAGGAGGTCATTGGCAGCCAGCAGCAGGGGGACATCAATGTCGCGTCTGGTTGTCGTGTCGAATCGGGTCCCGCTGCCATCCGAACGCGGGCCTCGGGCCGGCGGTCTGGCCGTCGCATTGGCCGATGCGTTGCGCCCCGGTTCCTTGTGGTTCGGCTGGAGCGGCCGGCGCAGTTCCACCCCCGCCCCCTTGGCCGCTTTGCAGCAGGCGGCGGGCATCACCTACGCCACCATCGACCTGTCAGAACATGAGTACCGCGCCTTCTATCTGCATTTCGCCAACGGCGCGCTGTGGCCGCTGCTGCATTTCCGGCTCGGCCTGCTGAACTTCCAGCGCGAGGACTACGAGGGCTATCTCGCCGTCAACCGCCGCTTCGCGCAGGCACTGAAGCCGCTGCTGCGCCCGGACGACCTGATCTGGATCCACGACTATCACCATTTCCCGCTCGGCGAGGCGCTGCGTTTGCTCGGCGTCGGCAACCGCATCGGCTTCTTCCTGCACACCCCCTTCGTGCCGCCGGCGATACTGCATGCATTGCCGCGAGCGGATGAAATGCTGCGCGCGCTGTGCGCCTATGACGTGGTTGGCTTCCACACACGCACCTATCGCCAGGCGTTCCTGGAATGCATCAACGAAATGCTCGGCGTCCGGTCGGATGCGGACGGGCGCTTCGTGCATCGTGGCCGGCCGACGCATGCCGTGGTGGACCCGATCGGCATCGATGCCGAGGGGTTCGCGGGCGTGGCCGCACGCGCCGCGCTCAGCATCGAGGCGCGGCAGTTGCGCGAAAGCCTGCCGGATGGCCGCGCGCTGGCCATCGGCGCCGACCGGTTGGATTACTCCAAGGGCCTGCCCAATCGGTTCGAGGCGGTCGCGCGATTGCTCACGCATTATCCCGAGCATCGCCGGCAGGTCAGCCTGTTGCAGATCGCGGCGCGCTCGCGTGAGGATGTCGGCGAATACCAGCGACTGCGCCGCGAGCTCGATCGTCTCGTTGGCGACGTGAACGGCCGGTTCTCGGAGTTCGACTGGGTGCCGCTGCGCTACATGACGCGTACGGTACGGCGCAACACGCTGGCGGGGTTCTTCCGGATCGCCCGGCTGGGGCTGGTGACGCCGCTGCGCGATGGCATGAACCTGGTGGCGAAGGAATACATCGCCGCGCAGGATTCCGACGACCCCGGCGTGCTGATCCTCTCGCGCTTCGCCGGCGCGGCGGAGGAACTGGAAAACGGCGCACTGATCGTCAACCCGTTCGATCCCGACGAGGTCGCACACGCCATGCATGATGGCCTGGTGATGCCGCTGCCCGAGCGGCGCGAACGCTGGAACCGCCTGCGCGACAGCGTCTGGCAGAACACTGCCGCGCGGTATTGCGAGGTGTTCCTGTCTTATCTGGCGCAGCCGGAGGCCTGGCCCGAACCGCGGCGGCTGCGGGCTGCTTCGTAGCCCCGGCATCGGCGCTGCGTTCCGCATGTGCCAGGTGTCATGGCCGCGTTTGTCGCGGCCAGCCACGTCTTTGCAGCCTACACGTAACAAAGACCTGAGTGGGGCCGGCCCTCGCCGGCCATGAGATAGATGAGCCGGGCATTCGCGGGCTGGTATTACCCGGTCAACGCGTGCGCCACGCCAGGAACGTCATTGGACGCATCGCCCGAAGCATCGGCCGCCTCGCCAACCCCAGCAATAGTCCTGCTCACGTCCTGACTGCCGCCCGCGGTTTCCTGCACCGCGCGCGCAACCTCCTGCCTGGCCGACATCGAATATCCATTCGGACGGCCGAACACCCAATGCCCGATCGGCCGCCCGGCGGACACGAGTGCCGTCAGTTCTCCAGCTCGCTGTCCCAGTACAGGTAGTCGCGCCAGCTCTCGTGCAGGTAGTTGGGCGGGAACGTACGGCCCTGGTCCTGCAGCTCCCATGTCGTCGGCTGGCGCGGGTGGCTGCGCGGGAACATCGCGCATTCCTTCGGCAGCCGCGATCCCTTGCGCAGATTGCAGTCAGCGCAGGCGGTCACGACGTTCTCCCACGTCGTGCGCCCGCCACGGCTGCGCGGCACCACGTGGTCGAAGGTCAGGTCGTGCGCCGGGTACCGCTCGCCGCAGTACTGGCAGTGGAAACCGTCGCGCAGGAACACGTTGAACCGGGTGAACGCCGGCCGCCGCGCCGAGGGGATGTAGTCCTTCAGTGCGATCACGCTCGGCAGGCGCATGCTGATGCTGGGGGAGCGCACCTGCGTCTCGTACTCGCTCAGCACGGAGACCCGGTCCAGGAACACCGCCTTCACCGCGTCCTGCCAGGACCAGAGCGAAAGGGGGAAATAGGACAGAGGGCGGAAATCCGCGTTCAGCACCAGTGCCGGAAAAGTTTGGCCACCGTCGGGCAACACCCGCTCCCTTGCGGGCGGAGCGCAATGTCTGGGGCCAGCTCAGTCGTCAGCCCGCGAGATATTGTGCGCCGCCGAAAACCCGGCCGCGTTATTGCAGACCGCACGCCGCGCCGCAAGTTGCGCGGCCCATCAATGCGCCGCCAGTGGCGCGGTTTCATGCCGCTGTCATTCGCCCGGGCGGGCGCATTCCTCGCGTTGCCGCGGGGTTCCGAGGGGATCGGGCGAACATCAGGCGATGCACGCGGCGAGCATCGGGCGAACACCAGTCGAGCATCTGGCGATGCATCAGGCACCGCCGGCTGAGCGTCAGCGCCACCACCCGAAAGCCGGGTCAAAGCCGGAACGGCAGGATCGGCCCGCCCCCTGGCGACCATCCGGCCAGGCGCGCCCGCAGTGAATCTTGTGGCAATTCAGACACAGTGTTTCAATAATGCCCTAAGAGGCGCTTAAGCCTCGTTGCGGCATCGCGGATAGTTGCGCCACAGTCCCCGTCAGGTTCGGCCGCTTCGCCTGCGTTTGCTGCGCCCGCTCAAGGCGGAAGCAGGAACGGCGCATCGGGACGGGGCCTGGAATCCGCCGGCTCACCGGCGCAACAAGGAGGACAGAACGTGGATAAGCTCAGAGTGCTATTGTCCGCAGGGGCAATGCTGAGCCTGGTCGCCGGGACCGCGAACGCAGGTCGTATCCTGGATATGGATGGTAACCCGGCCACGGTTTCCGGCACCGGCCTCGTCACAGGCGTTGACGGGTTCCCGGAAATGGGCAGCCCCTACACCGGCGGCCAGGGCCTGGAGACTGAAGGCGCCGTGCCGTGGTCCGTGCCGCAACCCGGCAAGGTCAACATGCGCGTTAACCTGTTCGTTAACGAATTCCCGATGGCGGCATGGTGGACCGGCATGGGCGGCGCCCCCGCCTCCGTCAACCCGGCCCTCGCCGGCAACAAGCAGCAGCCCTACGGCATCTACGGCTGGATCCGCCTCGACTTCGGCATCGATGCCATGACCAAGACCGGCATCAAATACGGCGGCTACGTCCAGGTCCGTGAAAACAACACCACGCCGGTTACCGGCGGCACCGCCAGCATCGCCAGCGGCAATTTCACGTCGGCTGCAACTCCGCCCGCGACCGGCCTCGCCGGCTCCAGCGTCACCTCCGGCTTCGCACAGAGCGCCTCCGCCGACTCCAGCGACAACACGCTCTATGTCCGCCATGCCAACGTCTATCTCGGCACCGATCAGCTCGGCTTCCTGAGGATCGGCACCGGTCTCGGCTCGCAGACCCTCTACGAAGTCGGCTTGTTCGACGACTTCGACATCGGCGGGTGGATTTCCTTCGCCTCGTCCAACATCCCCGGCAACGTGGCGCCGGTCTGGCCATGGGCTGACGAGGGTGCCGCCTATATGGCCGCGCGCATCCAGTATGTGTCGCCGGTGATCGACGGCTTCGACTTCGGCGTCGACTTCGCGCCGAATAACTCCGGCCCGTTTGACGGATCTGGGTGCAGTGCCCCGGGCGGTGGCGTGGGCTGCGCCACGCAGGAAGCTTCGACGCTCGCCGGCGACTACAACGACCGCTACCGCAATGAGATCGGCGGTCAGCTTCGCTACCGCAACACCTTCGGTCCGATCGGTGTAGGGGCGAACATCGGTTGGATGAAAAGCGGCACGGTCGCCAACTCTGCACCGACCCCCACGCAGTATTACAACGGCCTGGATATCGGCGATGCCGGCCTCGTCGTCTCGATCCTGCATCAGGTCGAGGTGGGCGGTAACATCATGTGGGGTTCGTTCAACGGAAACTGGGCTCTGAAGCCCGCCGGCGGCAAGGACGCGTTCGCCTGGGTCGCCGGCGCGAAATGGACCATCCCGCAGCTTCCCGCAACCCTTGGCGCCTACTACTTCAATTACAGGTACCAGGGTAACGCGACGCCCCTGTCGGCGGGTTGCGCGTTCTGCACGCAGCGCACCTCGCAGGGTCTGGACGTCGGCGCCGTCTATGGCTTCGGCCCGGGCGTCGTGGCCGTGGCCGAATATGCCTGGGGCCAGGTTTACCAGGGCAATTTCGACTTCCTGGCAAACGCGGCGGGTGCTGCGTACAACACGGTCAACGCCAACGTGTTCACTGTCGGTATGTCAGTCCGCTTCTGATCGCCGGCAAGCCTGACAATGACCAAACCGGCGGCGGGGGCATTCCCCGCCGCTTTTTTTTTGGGGGGTCGAACCCGTGCACGGCGTTTTGCCGGTCAGGTGCCGCGCCCGGCATCCTCCCCGGCCCAGGCCACCACCCGCGCCGCATTCCCCCGCCACGTGTAATCACGCCGCGCGATTTCATCCCGCGCCGCCGCGCCGATCCGCTGCCGCAGCACGGCGTCGCCAGCCAGGCGGCTGATCGCGCGCCACATCGCTCCTGGCTCTTTGGGCAAGAACAGTACCGCGGTTTCGCCATCGCGCAGCACTTCACGGATGTTCGGCTGCTCCGGCGCGACGATTGCCCGTCCTGCCGCCATGTATTCGAAAATCTTCAACGGCGATGCGTACGGCACGACCAGCGGCTGCAAGGCAATGTCGAACCCGGCTACCAGTGCAGGGATCGCCTCACGAGGCTGCAGTCCGGTGAATGTCACCCGCTGCCCCAACCCGAGCGACGCGGCCTGCTGCTCCAGCGCGGGTCGCGCTGGGCCGTCACCGACCACCACCAGCCGCAGTTCCGGCTCATCGCGCTGCGCTGCCATGGCGGCGATCACGGCATCCAGCCCGTGCCAGTCCCGCACGAAGCCGACGAAGCCCAGCACCACGGCCCCGCTGTCTGCCGCGCGCGCGGGGAGGTCGGCGAACTGCGCCGGGTCAATGCCGTTCGGGACGACGGCGATGCGCTGCGCCGGCACACCGGCCGCGGTTATGATATCGCGGAGCACGCCGGTGACGGCCAGCACGCGTGTGGCCGAGCGCCAAACATGGCGTTCCACTGCGCGGGCGAGCCAGGGCAGGCCCAGGCCGCCGAAGCGGCCGCGTTCATCGGCCAACGGCGCGTTCACTTCCAGGAACAGTTTGGCGCGGTGGGTGCGGGCCACCCAGGTGCCGGCGAGGAAATAGAGGTTGTAGCGTTCGTAGATCAGGTCTGGCCGAAACCTGCGGTACGCCGCGCGCAAGCGCCACCACGCGGGGATGGTGTAGGCGAGTTCGGCCAACTCGCCGATCACGGTGGGAAGATGCACGCGGATCCAGGGCACGAGCCGGCTTTCGCCGCCGAAGCGGACTTGTTCGTAGAATCCTGGCCCGACCACCAGCACCTCGTGCCCGAGGCTGCGTAGCGCGGCGACGAGTTCCTCGACATGCACGCTCTGCCCATCACGCGACTGGATGCGGTGGCTGTAAAGGATGCGCATGAGAAGCGGCTGAGCCCGAGCCCGGCTATGCGGCCACGACAACCTCTCCCGCCGAAGGCGGAAGAGGTTTTTTGGTCCGGAGGATGCGTCCGACCGCATGGCGCACCAGGAAGCCGAGCCCCGCGGGCCGGCGCGGATCGATCAGGACCACGCCGATTCGCTGTCGCCGCCCGGTTGCCCAACCCTGTTTGTAGGCATCGTCGCCACGACCGAAGTCGATTGCAGTGACATGTTCTTCGTCCAGCAGCCGGCGCAGCATCAGTGCGGTGAGAACAGTACCGGGCGAGTCTGCGTGACATGCCTCGTCATGCGCGAGCTTCAATACGGTCGCCGTGCCCGCCTCCACGACCCAGAACTGCGCTGCCACAGCCACGCCCCCGATGTGCCACAGACCCAGGCGCAGCAGTCCCGCCGTGGCGGTTTCCCGCATCAGTCCCGCGTTGAGATGCGGAAATGGTTCCGGCTGTTTCCAGCTTCGCGCATAGACATGCTCGAACGCTGCGATCCCTGTTTCCAGGTCCGGTGGTCCCGTGACGACCACGAAGCTGCCGTCGCTCCGGTGTTCCGCGCGGCGCAGTTTGCGGCGAATCGTCTCGCGCAGCGCGCCTGGCCGGCCGGCGAGATAACCGCTCCAGGTCATCCCACTGACAGTCTCGTGCCAGTTGCCGAAATGCGCAAAGCGCACCACCGACAATCCGGCCGCGCGCGCGCCTTGCTCCAATGCCGGCAGCGCGGGCCAGTCCTCGGGCAGCGCGTCCAGTCGCGTGATGGCATGGCCGCGGCAAAAGCGCGCAACGGCGGCAAAGATCGCGATCAAAGCGGAAGCCGGCAGACCTGCTGCGAGCAACGGCGCGTAAATACAGGTGTATGGCGTCGTCAGGCCGCTGAGCCTCCCGCTTGCGTCTTCCTGGCGCAATGGGAGCAATGCGGCCGGGCGATCATCAACGCGTGCGAGAAGGAAACTTGGGCGTGTGCCTGGCGGCATGCCAAACGCCAGGACCGTGCGCCACCACGCGCGGCTCGAGAACAATCCGGGGGAGGTGGCGAGCAAGGTGTCCGCGTCGGCGGGCAATGCATCCAGCGAGGCGAATGCCTCCAGCCGCACCGTCATGGCATCGTGTACCAGAGGCAGCCGATCCATTCGTGCATGGCGAAGAACGTCGTGGCCCAGGCCGAGACCTGCGGCACGAAATCCTCGGCTCTCGCTTGGGGCGGGCGGTGCAGCGGACCTGGCGCCGCGGTCACCGTGATGCCGGTGCCGGCAAAGGCGAGCAACGCCCGTCGTTCATGCCAAGGCTGCGTGACGAGATAGATCGAGTCGATCCCGTTGGCGCGCAGGATCGCCGCGGTGTCGCGCGCGTTCTCCCAGGTATCGCGCGAGCGGTTCTCGACCCACCGCACCGGTGTCTTGAAGTCCTGCACCATGGTGTCGCGCATCACGTCGGCGACTGGCGGCGGTTCGTAGGCGATATCGCCGCCGGTGATCAGGATCGGCAACTGAGTCTTGTGCTGCAGTTCCGCGCCGATCAGCACGCGCTCCAGGCTCAACGGTCCGACCGTGGCCTGCCCGTGTGCCAGCCGCGCGACGTCGCCGCCCAGAATCACGATGGCGCCGGGTGGCTTGTCGGGTGGCGGGGTCGTCGGCAGGCCGAGTTCGAGCGGGTACATCAGGGCACCGGCGACGGCGGGCATGCCAAGCACCAGCAGCAGCACGGTGGCAACGCCGATGAGCCAATGCGCGAGACGCGGTGCGTGCCGCAGCAATATCAGGCCCACCACAAGGGCGAACACGAGATTGACGGGCGGCAGCACCAGGAGAGACAGGAAGGACTTGAGCCACACGTTTCGGTGTTACCGGCCCGCCGCGAGCCAGTCCAGCACTTTGCCGAGCCCTGCTCGCAGCGGCACCGGTGCGCCCAGGCCAAGCGCGGCGCGGGCGCGATCCGGTCTGCCGACCGAGTGCCGGATGTCACCGGGGCGCGGTGGGCGATGGCGGATGTTGGGCGTCTTGCCGGCGAGGCCGGCGATGGTGCGGGCGAGGTCAAGCACCGTGGTGGGCGCGCCGGTGCAGACGTTGAACACCGGCGCATCGGGGGAGGGACGGCGCATCGCTGCGAGCAGCGCCGCGACGATGTCGGCGACGAAGATGAAGTCGCGCGTGTGGGCGCCGTCGCCGAAAATGTCGATCGGGGTGCCCTGCGCGGCATGGCGGCAGAAGATGGATATGACACCAGAATAGGGTGAGGCGGGGTCCTGGCGCGGGCCGTAAACGTTGAAGAAGCGCAGGCCAACGGTGGGGATGTTGTGCGCGTGCCCGGCCACGCGGGCGTGCAGCTCGCAGGCATATTTGTCCGCGCCGTAGGCGGACAGCGGGCGGCAGGCGGTGTCCTCGCTGATCGGCACGGTAGGGCAATCGCCATAGACCGCGGCGCTGGAGGCATACACCATCGGGATCGGCATGCCGGTGCGGCGGATGGCGTCGAGCAGGGTGATGGTGCCGGTGAGGTTGGTGCGGTGGGTGCCGACCCAGTCGGCGACGCCGCGCTGCACTGAAGCGATGGCGGCGAGATGGAAGATGCCGTCAATGCCTGCGATGGCATCGCGGACGGCACCCGGGTCGGCGATGTCGGCCTCGATCAGGGGGGTGCCGGGTGGCAGATTGGCGCGCGAGCCGGTGGAAAGATCGTCCAGTACGCACACGCTATCGCCGCGCGCGAGCAGTGCGTCGCAGAGATGCGAGCCGATAAACCCGGCGCCGCCGGTGACCAGGAATTTCACTTAACCTCTCCCGCGCGCGCTATTCGCGCGCGTGGGAGAGGTCGAGACGCCAGGGGTGTCGAGGGTGAGGGTGATCGGGTCGGTACGAAATTACAACGTACCGACCCGATCACCCCCAACCCCGGTGCTTCGCACCTCGCGTTGGTTCGCTTTGCGGCCCGACCCCGCGCGCGTGAGTAGCGCGCACGTGACAGGTTAACAATTTGGTCGCAGCACCTGGCGCAGTACTGCGCCGTCGGCCAGCCGGTCGAACCCTGCATTGATCTCCTCGAATCCGATGAACCCGCTGCGCAGCTTCTGCACCGGCAACTTGCCACGCTGGTAGAGCGCGATAAACCGCGGCACGTCCCGCTTCGGCACGCAGCTTCCCATATAGCTGCCGCGGATCGATTTCTCATCCGAAACCAGCGCCGAATGCGGGTAGGAGAATACACGATCCACCGCCGGCAGCCCGGCACTGACCACCATGCCGCCGCGCGCCGTGATGGCGTAAGCGAGGTTCATCGCCTCGATCGCGCCGGCCGTTTCGATGACGTAGTCCAGCCCGCCGCCGGTGGCCGCCTTGATTTCCGCCACCACATCGGCATTGCCGGCCAGGAACGTGTCCGTCGCCCCCAGTTCCTTGGCAACGCGCAGCTTGTCAGCACTGAGATCGACGGCCACGATCCGTTCCGCACCGGCCACCACGCCGCCCATCAGCGCGTTCATTCCGACGCCGCCCAGGCCGACCACGGCCATTTGCCCGCCCGGCGGCACCTGCGCCGTGTTCAGCACCGCGCCGACGCCGGTGACGACGGCACAGCCGAAGATCGCGGCATCCTCCAGTGGCACGTCCTCGGGGATCTTTATCAGAGCGTTCTGCGCCACCACCGCATACTGCGCGAACACCGAGAGGCCGCTGTAGTGATAGAGCGGCTCGCCGTTCAGGCTGAGACGGCGGGCGCCGGTGACCAGTGTGCCATTGGCCCGCGCGGTGAAGGAGCTTTCGCACAGGTTGGGCCGGCCGCCGTTGCAATAGCGGCAGTCGCCGCAGCTGGTGACGAACACGCTGACGACGTGATCGCCCGGTTTCAGGCTGCGCACTTCGGGCCCGACCTCGCGCACGATGCCGGCGGCTTCGTGCCCGGGGATGGAGGGCAGCTTACGCGGACGCAGGCCCTCGATGGTGGAGAGATCGGAGTGGCAGAGGCCGGCGCCAACGATTTCGTACAGCACTTCGCCGGGGCCGGGCGGATCGAGCTGCACCGTTTCGATGGTCATGGGTTGGCTGGTTGCGTAGGGGCGGGGGCTGCCCTGCGTGCGCAGGACGGCGGCTTTCAAGTGCATGCTGATCTCCGGTAACCTCTCCCACGACGTGGGAAAGGTCGAGACGCGTTAGCGTCGAGGGTGAGGGTGATCGGGTCGGAAGGAGCTTATAGCGTACCGTCCCGATCACCCGCACCCACGGTGCTTCGCACCTCGACCTCTCCCGCGCTGCGCGAATAGCGCAGCGCGGGAGAGGTTACTCTCGGTCAATCTCATCGCTGCTTGCAAGTCGCACTCCTATTCGCGCCAGCCGCTCCTGCGCTTCATCCATCGTTGTACGCCCAGTACCGAGCGGAATGCCAATCCCGCGGCACGCATCCTCGATCACCATCACGTCGTAGCCCAGCCGCGCGGCATCCTGCGCCGACCATGCGACGCAGAAATCCGTTGCCAGACCCGCAAGAAACAACCGCTGGAACCCGCGTTGCCGCAACCAGCCATCCAGTCCGGTGGGCGTCTTGTGATCGTTCTCGAAGAACGCCGAATAGCTGTCGAGCTCCGGCCGAAATCCCTTGCGGATGATCAACTCCACCCGCCGCAGATCGAGATCGCGATGCAGCGCCGCGTTGGCACTGCCCTGCAATGCATGGTCAGGCCAAAGCACTTGCCGCCCATACGGCATGTCGATTTCCGCGAACGCCTGCCGCCCCGGATGCGCGCTGGCGAACGACGAATGGCCCGGCGGATGCCAGTCCTGCGTCGCGAACGCGTGCGAGAACCGCGCGAGCAGCCGGTTGATGACGGGCACCACCGCGTCTCCATCCTCCACCGGCAATTCACCGCCCGGCATGAAGGTCGGCTGTACGTCAACCAGCCCCAGAACATCGGTATCCGAAATGATCGGCATTGCGGCCCTCCCTGGTCATCCGGCGGCGGGAATTGTATGACAAACGCAACACCACCGATGGTGCGCCTTGTCCGGAGACCAAACAATGAAATTGCCTCGCTTGTCACTGCCTTGCCTGCTGCTGGCCGCCGCCCTGGCACAGCCCGCCTCGGCCGCCACGTTCCGCTGGGCCAATGACGGCGATGTGGCCACCATGGATCCCGACATGATGCAGGAAACCGTGCAACTGTCGTTCCTGGCCAATATTTATGAGCCGCTGATCCGGCGTAGCCCAGACCTGAAGCTGCAGCCTGCACTTGCAACGAGCTGGGAGCAGGTGAGCCCCACCGTGTGGCGGTTCCATTTGCGGCCGAATGTGAAATTCACCGATGGCACGCCGTTCACCGCCGATGACGTGGTGTTTTCGCTGAAGCGCATCCAGGCGCCGACCTCCGCCATGCGCGCGCCGATGTCGATGGTGAAGGAAGCGCGCAAGGTCGATGATCTGACCGTGGATCTGGAAACCAATAGCCCGGACCCGATTCTGCCGCAGGAAGTGACGAATTTCCTGATCATGTCGAAGGCCTGGTGTGAGGCGCATAATGCCGCTGAGCCGGTGACCTTCGGCGGCAAGGTGGACAGCTTTTCCGTGCACAATGCGATGGGCACGGGGCCGTACAAGCTGGTATCGCGTGAGCCCGACCGGCGGACGGTTGTCGAAAAAAACCCCGGCTGGTGGGACAAGATACCCGGCAATGTCGATCGCGTGGAATTCGACGTGATCCACAGCGCGGCGACACGGGTTGCCGCGTTGCTGTCGGGCGAGGAGGATATGATCTACACCGTGCCGCCGCAGGACATGTCGCGCATCGCGCACACGCCGGGGCTGCACCTGATCCAGCATCCAGAGCTGCGCACGATCTACCTTGGCTTCGACCTGTGGCGCGATGAGCTGCCGAGTTCCGACATCAAGGGCAAGAATCCATTCAGGGATTTGCGCGTGCGGCAGGCGTTCAACCTGGCGATCGACGAGAACCTGATCGCCTCGAAGGTGATGCTGGGCCTGGCCCATCCGTCTTTTATGATGTGGGGTCCGGGCGTGAACGGTTATGACGCGAAGCTGGACGTGCGGCCGAAGCCGGACCTGGCGAAGGCAAAGGCACTGATGGCGGCGGCGGGCTATCCGAACGGGTTTCGAGTGTCATTCGATTGCCCGAACGACCGCTACGTGATGGATGAGCAGATCTGCACGGCGATCAGTGCGATGCTGGCGCGGATCGGGGTGAAGGTGGATCTGATCGCCCAGACCAAGGCCAAATATTTCGCCAAGATTCTCGCCCCGAAATACGACACCGACTTCTATATGCTCGGATGGACGCCGGCGACCTACGATGCCCACAACGCGCTGTACACCTTGCTCGGCACCCGTGCGGGTGGCCGGGGCGAGGTGAATGTCAGCGGCTATTCCAACCCGGCCCTCGATGACCTGATCTCCAGGATCGGCGAGGAAGCAGACCAGGCCAAACGCAACGGGCTGATCGACAACGCCGCACAGATTGTACAACACGATGTGCCGGTGATTCCGCTGCATCAGCAGGTGATCGTGTGGGCGGCGAAGGACAACGTGTCGGTGGCGCAGCCGGCGGATGATTTCTTCCCGTTCCGCTATATTGTTGTGAAGTAGGGGGCACCAGCCGTGATGGCCGGGCTTGACCCGGCCTTCTTCCCGAACTCATCGGGTTGCTACCGTTTCGGACACTTATCCGCAGGCGCCGGGTGGATGGCCGGGCTCGACGAGGTCAAGCCCGGCCATGACGAGGACTGTACAATGCATCCGCATTCGCTATGAATCGTGCCAGCAAAGGCGACGAATTGTTTTTGCTGTAACCAAGCGCCAGTGTGATCGTGGGAACTTTGCCCAGCAGTGGCCGTGACGCCACCGATGGCGGCAGCAGCCGTTCCATATAGGCCGGCAACAACGTCACGCCGCCCGTGGCCAGGATCAGCGAGATCACCATCGGCAAGGTTTCCGCCTCATGGGCCGGAGCGAGACTGACGCCGGCCTGTGCCAGGCAATCGTCGATGACACGCCGTAGCACGGGGGAGTATTTCGCGGAGAAGCTGATGAAGGTTTCGTCCCTGATGTCCGCGACGCGGATTGCCTTGCGTTTGGCCAGCCGGTGACCGGCCGGCATCAGCAAGAACAGTACTTCCTCGATCAGCGGTTTGAACGCGAGTTGGGGCGCCGCGTCATCCCGGCGCAGGAACGCGAGGTCCATATTGCCGTGGATCAGCGCGTGCATCAGTTCCGGTGACGACGCACTGTGGATGGTCAATTCGATATCCGGCAGCGAGCCATGCAGCAGTTCCAGCACTTTCGGTAGCCAGCCGATTTCGTGCCCGGTGAGGAAGCCGACACGAAAAGGGGTCTTGGCCGGACGGGCAGCACGCCGCGCGGCGTCAGCGGCTGCCTCCGCCTGCGACAAGATCAGGCGCGCATGCTCCAGGAAGACCTGGCCCGCAGCAGTCAACGCCATGCCGCGCGGGCCGCGGTCGATCAACTGCACATCCAGGCTGGTTTCCAGGTCGCGGATTTGCCGGCTCAGCGATGGTTGCGCCGTATGCAGGCGCCGTTCCGCGGCGCGGGTAAAGCCGCCTTCCTCGGCCACGGCAACGAAATAGCGCAGGTGGCGCATCTCCATGATAGTGATACCTTATAGGCATGGGATGATCCATACAAAGTCTTTCTGGCCTGGCGTAATACCGCCTATTTCCACGGGCATCGCTGCTTCGGCATCCACTCAGCGATGCCTGTTGGATTTGGCGGGCTGGGCCACCAGGAAGGATTACGACCATGGACAAGCAAGTCGTGCTGATCACCGGTGCCCTGACGGGCATCGGCCGTGCCACTGCCGTCGCTTTCGCGCAGGACGGCGCGCGCGTGGTGATTTCCGGCCGCCGCGCGGACGCCGGCGAAACGCTCGCTGCCGAGCTGCGCGATCTCGGCGCCGACGCATTGTTCTTGCGTGCCGACGTGCGTTCGGACGATGAGGTGAGGGACCTTGTGGACCAGGCCGTGGCACGCTTCGGCCGCCTGGACGTCGCGGTGAACAATGCCGGTACCGAAGGCAAGCTTGGGCCCGCGACAGAGCAATCCGGCGAGACCTATGGCGCCACGTTCGACACCAATGTGCTCGGTACCGTGCTGTCGCTGAAGCATGAGATGCGTGTCATGCAGCGCCAGGGCCATGGCAGCATCGTCAATCTGTCCTCGACCATGGGCCACAAGGGCGCGCCCGGTGCATCGATCTATACCGCCAGCAAGCACGCGGTCGAAGGACTGACCAAGGCGGCTGCATTGGAAGGCGCGCCGTCCAACGTGCGCGTCAATGCCGTCGCGCCCGGGCCGGTGGAGACCGAGATGCTGAACCGCTTTACCGGCAGCGTCGAAAGGAAGGCCGGCCTGGTTGCCGGCGTGCCGATGAAGCGCGCGGGCCGGCCGGAGGAGGTTGCCGCGGCCATTCTGTTTCTTGGCTCGGACAAGGCCAGCTTCATCACAGGGCAGGTGCTGCCGGTCGATGGCGGCAAGTCCGCGACGTGATTCGGCGGGCACGCCGCCAACGCGCGCCCGTGCACGGGACAGATTTGAACGATCTGAGCCTTTTTCTGTGTAGTCTGCGCAATCTGTGGTGAACTGGCTTACTGTGAAGTCGGGAAGTAAGGCGACACTGCCTACGGCCGTCATGGCGGGCGCAGGCCCGCCATCCACGACTACGCTGCTGGCAACAAGAAAAGTCGTGGGTGGCCGGCCTGCGCCGGCCATGACGCGTATAGCAACTGTCGCCCTACTTGCCGACTGCTGAGTAATGTAATGCACCCGGCACAGACGCCGCGTGACGCGCCGAATGCCGGGTTCCGCCGCGATCCTAAATACGATTGCCCTGCCGTAAGGGAAGCGGGAGATCTTCGCTCACGGCTGCAGCTGCCGCTTGCGAATACCCCAGTCGATGAACTTGCTGACGTGGGAAGGCTGCGCCGCCGTGTAAGGCGACGCGTTCACGACCAGGTCGCCCGCCGCCGGCCGATAGGTGATGCCGGTGATGACTTGCTCGGTCCGTGGTACCGCGCCGATATCGAACACGGCGGGGCCGCCATGCCGCCTGTTGCGGTTATCGAGAATCTGGGCGTGCGGCACTCTCTTGTTGACCATGTAATCATGAATCGAAGTTCCGAACGAGGCACTCACGGCCCAGGTCACATTGCCGAACAAGGCAACCTGCAGCGTTGCGTCGTTGCCACCGTATTTGTAGATCTTGCCGGTCATGTAGTCGAAGAATTTCTTGAAGACGTTCACATAGTTGATTTCGCTGTCTGCCGCCTCGATATGGGCGAGACAACCAATCCCCTTGTTCGGCGCGTGCACGACCAGGCCCATACAGCCCATCAGGTTCTTTGTCCCGACACGAAGCCCCTTGATCGATCGCACGGTCCACTGCTGGTCGATAAGGAAGGCATCGTCCGGGATTGCCGGCGTCGCGACCTGGATCGGCATGTGTTCCCCCCATCGATAACGAACCCGTACTATAATCAATGCGGCTGCGAAAATGCCAGAAAGAGAATCGGCGGCGAGCAGCAGCCCGCTCCGGCGCGGTCCGCCGCTTTGGCCTTCGCTCGCCCTCGGTTTACAACCAGTCCATGCACCGCCCCCACCGCTCTGCCGCCGTCCCGCCGCCGACCCTGATCGCCACCACCGATGCGCTCGAAGCCTTCTGCGACCGTATCGCAGCGGAATCGTTCGTGACCGTCGATACCGAGTTCATGCGGGAACGAACCTATTGGCCCGAACTCTGCGTCGTGCAACTCGCCGGCGATCACGAAGTCGGCGTGATCGACGCCCAGGCGGCGGATCTCGACCTGACCCGGCTTGGCGAGCTTCTCGCCAACGCCGCGGTCCTGAAAGTCTTCCACGCCGCCCGCCAGGACATCGAGATCTTCGTCCTGCGCTTCGGCGCGGTTCCCACGCCTCTGTTCGATACCCAGATCGCCGCGATGGTCGCGGGCTTCGGCGACCAGGTCGGCTACGAGGCTCTGGTCGCCGGTCTGACCGGTGGCGCGATCGATAAGGCGCACCGGTTCTCTGACTGGTCCGCCCGCCCACTCTCCGCCGCGCAGATCGCCTACGCCGCCGCCGATGTCACCCATCTGCGCGACGTCTACCGCAAGCTGCGTGCCCGCCTGGAGGAAGACGGCCGGCTTGAATGGGTCACCGAGGAGATGGCCGCGCTGACCGACCCCGCGCTCTATCGCGCCGATCCGGAAACCGCCTGGGAACGCTTGCGCCCGCGCAGCGGCAACCGGCGCTTCCTGGGCCGCGTGCAGGCCCTGGCCGCCTGGCGCGAGCGCGAGGCGCAGCGCGTCAACATCCCGCGCCAGCGGTTGATGAAGGACGAGGCGCTGACGGAAATCGCCGCCACCGTCCCCACCGATGCCGAATCCCTGGCGCGCATCCGCAGCATCACCCGCGGCTTCGCCGAAGGTCCCATGGGGGAAGCGGTGCTGGAAGCGCTCGCGTCCACCATCGCACTGCCCGACAGCGCATTGCCTCCTCCACCTCCGCCACGCGATCCCTTGCGCGCCTCGCCTGCCCTGGTGGCATTGCTCAAGGTGCTGCTGGCCGCCAAGTGCGAGTACCACCACGTCGCACCCCGTCTCGTCGCCAGCGCCGATGATCTCGAACGGCTCGCGGTGGATGACGATCCAACGGTCCCCGCCCTGCATGGCTGGCGGCGGGAAGTGTTCGGCGAGGATGCCCTGGCACTGAAGCAAGGGCGTATCGCGCTGGCAGCGGAACGGCGGCAGGTGAAATTAATTCGAGTGTAGTAGATATATTTTTACCTATCGGCGGTTGCATACTCCCGTCACCGCCCCTATCGTTACGGCACTCACATGATGGCCTGATTTCCATGCCCCACTCAGTGGACAGCGCCGACCTGATGGACGCAGCCGTTCTGGCTGTGAACCGTCCTGGCACGGCTGTCGCGTGGCCAGCGAGCCCGCGTCCCCGCCGCTACGCTGACTGGTTGCGCGCCAAACCGCCGATCGTTGCAATCGCCGTCCTGTTGGTCGTTCTCAATACGATGTTCGGCACCGTCGTCGTGCGCGGCTTGCACAACGGCTACGCCCAGGTGCGCACCGCCGATGCTGCGGCCGGCATATTGTTGCATCTCAGGGACGATGCCGGCGAAATGGGCCGCGACGTTCGTGAGGCCCTGCTATCGGGCCAGCCCCGTCACGTGGACCAGTATCGCGCGGCGCGGGCCCGCCTGACCGCCGAAATCGGCCAGTTCCAGGCGCTCATCGACGATAGACCCGATCTGCGCGAGAAGCTGGATGCTCTGGCGCAGGCTGTGGCGCAGCAGGCCTCGGCGCTGGACACGGCAACGCGCGGCGCCCCGCCGGCCGCGGACATCGTGCGGGGACTCGCCGGCAAGGAGCGGCAGAACCAGACGATCCACGAGCTGATTGACGCGATTGAAGCGGAACAGCTGGGGGTTCAGGCCGAGCGGTTCGATGTTGCGGCGGCGGGCGTCAACCGCGCCTTCGCCATCTCGGAAACGCGGACCCTGGTGAGTGCCGGTCTTGTCGCACTGCTGTTGCTGCTGATCTGGCGCGACCGCCAGGCGCGGGCCGCATTGGTGGCCGAGCGTGCCACCGCGCTGGCGGACGTGAACCAGGCCCTGTCGCGGGAGGCCGCCGAACGCCACCAGGCGGAGCAAGCCTTGCGCGACCGCGAGCTGATGCTGCGGGGACTGACGGATGCGATCCCGCAGATGGTGTACGTATTGTTCCCCGATGCGTCAGGCCAATTCCTCAACCCCCGGTGGCACGACTATACCGGCGCCGCCGACCGGTTCTCCCGTGAGGCCGGCTGGGATCGCGTGCATCCTGACGACGCCGCCGGCGTGATCGAACATTGGCGGCAGGCCAAGCATCACCGGGCGCCATTTGCCGCGGAATTCCGCCTGCGCGGCAGAGACGGCCAGTATCGCTGGTTCCTGGCGCAATCGGTGCCGATCCCTGATTCCGGTGATGGCAGGGGACCCCGTTGGGTCGGCGCACTGACGGATATCGACGACGTTCGCCGTGCCGACGCCGCCCTGCGTGAAAGCGAGGACCGGTTCCGCCGCATCTTCGAAGGCAGTCCGTTCGGCATCACGCTGTCGGAAGGCCTCAATCGTCGAATCCTGCAAGCGAACCCGGCGTTCTGCCAGATGCTCGGCTATACCCGGGACGAACTGATCGGGCGTAGCCTGATTGCGATCACGCACCCCGACGAAGCGGTAGAGCAGCGGATATTCCCGACGCTCGAAGGGGTGGGACCAGGGTGGCGCACACGGGAGAAGCGCTATCTCACCAAGGAAGGCGCGGTGGTGTGGGCGCGGATTCGCGTGTCGGTGTTCGATCCACTCGGCGGCGGTGGGCCGCAATTGCTCGCGGTGGTGGAGGACATCACGCATCGCCGCGAAACGGAGGAGGCGCTGCGCCAGGCCCAGCGCATGGAAGCCATCGGTCGGCTTTCCGGCGGCCTGGCCCACGACTTCAACAACTTGCTCGGCGTGATCATCGGCAACGTCGAATGCCTGCTGGAGACGCTGGCGGATGACCCCGAACGCACCGAGCTGGCGCAGGAAGTTTTGCAGAGCGCGCTCGGCGGCGCTGAGTTGACGCACCGCCTGCTGGCGTTCGGCCGCCGCCAGTCGCTGTCGCCGCAGCAGATCGACCTGGGCGCCGAGGCGGCGCGGCACATCAAATTGCTCCGCCGTACCCTTGGCGCGGCCATCCGCGTGGAAACCGTGTTTGACGACGATCTCTGGCCGGTGCAGGCCGATCCGTCCCAGCTTGGCGACGCGCTGCTGAACCTGGGGATCAACGCGCGCGATGCGATGCCGCATGGCGGTGTGCTGACGATAGACGCTTATAACGATCGGGTGCTGGCGGGTGGCGCGGAGCATGGCGCGGGCGTCAGTGCGGGCGAATACGCGGTACTGGCGGTCAGCGACACCGGGACCGGCATGCGGCCCGAGGTGCGCGACCGCGCGGTCGAGCCGTTCTTCACGACCAAGCCGCCCGGCGCCGGCAGCGGGCTGGGGCTCAGCATGATCTATGGCTTCGTCCGCCAGTCGGGCGGCCATCTGACAATTGCGAGCGAAGTCGGCGTCGGCACGACCGTATCGATTTTCTTGCCGCGTACCGCGGGCGCGGCACAGGCTACGGCAGCGTGCCAGGCGGCTTCTCCCGGGCTGCCTACCGGCTGCGAAACGATCCTGGTGGTGGACGACAGTGCCGAAATGCG
>Ga0335074_10003962_pt1 | contig 20389 bp, 22 predicted proteins | sample Lox_Sample_23_FD_206715 | JGI IMG/M metagenome (GOLD analysis project Ga0335074, IMG submission 206715) | Soil microbial communities from Loxahatchee National Wildlife Refuge, Florida, United States - Lox_Sample_2.3 | ecosystem: Environmental > Terrestrial > Soil > Wetlands | place: USA... | reverse complement strand
AATCTCCAGGGCCGACACGGCGGCCCCGCTCTTGCCCCTCCACAGGGAGACGATCAGCGCCTCCCAGGTCTTCGCGCCGACCTTCCCGCTGGGGGAGATGCCGTGGTGTGCCTGGAAGCCCTTGACCGCGGCCTCGGTCTCGGGGCCGAACTTGCCGTCGACCGTGAGCTTGATGCCGTGCTGGATGAGCAGCATCTGGATCGCGTTGACCCGAAGGCCGCTGTCCCCCTTGTGCACGGCCGGCCAGATGAGCGCCGGCTGGTGCTCGGCCGCGGCGGTGCTGTGTGCCGTTGCCGCCGCTTCGGCTGCCAGCGAGGCAGGGCCCGCTGCTATCCCGACAGCCATTCCGGCGCCAACTGCACCAATTGCGATTCGGCGTAGGGCGTTTCGCATTGCTCCCCCTTTGTGCAAGCAAACTTGCTTGACGATGAATGCATCCCGGGGCCAGACGGCACCGGGAGCGTGTGGTAATTGTCCCGCAGGACGAGACGCTATTTGCCTTTACAGGCACAGTCAAGTTCTTCGTGCCCGTTTTGCTTTGCCATTGTCAGATGGCATTTATCGGCAATTTGCTCGCGTTTACGAGCCAAGCTGGACGTTGGCCGCCACCCCGCTCGGGGGAGAGACCTGCCGCTGGTCGAGGACGGTCACCACGGCCTGGTAGCCCAGGCCCTGGGACGTCGCGACCGGCGTGGTCAGCAGTTCCTGCACCCGGCCGGGAACGCCGGTCAGCCCGGCGGCGGGCACGTCGACGCTGACGAGCTGCCCCGTCCTGACGTCCGCGATCGAGCTTTCCGGAACCAGCACGCTGACCTGCCAGGTGCCCGAGGTGCGCAGCGCGATCACCGGCAGGTACGCGCCCGAGTCCGATCCGTCGGCGCCGTCGCCCGACTGCGGCCCCTCGGGGAGCAGCGAGAACAGCGGCCGCTGCGTGGCCGAGGTGCCCGGCGCCTCGTAGTCGCGGATGCCGTCGGCGTCGGCGGTCTCGCCGGCCTGACCGTTGACGGCTATCACGGTCCCGTCGGCGGGCGCCACGATCCGGGTGCCCGCCGCCTCGGCGCGGTCAATGGCCAGCTGGCCCTTGTCCCTGGCCAGCTGGGCACGCGCCGCGTCGGTTACTGAAGCGCTGCCGCCGGAAAGCGCGGCAGCAAGCTCGCTCTTGTCAGCCGTGATCGCCGCCCGGTCGGCCGCAAGGACCGCGGCGGCCGCCGGGGCGACCTCGGTCGCGAGGAGCTGTCCCTTGCTGACTCGCTGGCCGATCGTCGCGGTGATGGTCCCCAGCTGCCCGGAGCTGGAGAAGTTCAGGTAGACGACGCCGCTGCTCGTCACCGTGCCGGAGAGCGAATTGCCGTCGGCGGCGGCGATCCGCGGCACGTACCACACCGCGCCGAACACGCACGCCGCGGCGATCAGCGCCGCCGCGACCCGCTGCGGGCGGGTGATGTGCCGGCGCGTTCTGGCCGGGCGCTGCCGTGGCTGGCCGTCGCGTGAGCTGGGGGCGTAGCCGTTCAGCCGCAGCGATGTGTGGTCGGCCGGCGCCCTGTCGCCGGCTTGAACCGGGGTCGGATTCAACTCAGCCCGCTTTCGACAATCAACTACCCATTTATGTGGCGACACCGGCCAGTCGAGAACGCCCCAGGCAGCCATGTCCCGGCGTGCCGGCGACCGCCGGGTACGTTCCCGAACCGGGCAATAGCGGATACCGGTGGCAGGCGCACGACTATGCGCACTCGGTCATTCCCAGGCTGCCTGGCCAGTGTCCTTTCTACACGACGGATTCGCGCGGCACGATGATGATACTCGAAACATCGATAAGGTTCATCTGACCGTGATCTGAACATGGCAATGGAGGCAACTCGGCAACAATCCTGATTACTTTGGTGATCTCGCTGACCCGCAGATCACCTCAAACCAATTCTGCTAGGTTCTTCGCTGCCTCATGGGGAGCCTGCGTTATCGCGCGGTTGGCGGCAATAGCGGGCAAAACGCGGTAGCGGCTGAAAGCGCGGTGATCGGTTAATGGATTCCTCGCTGCTTGCGGCGACGATCGGCCTGCTGGCGGTGCTGGTCGGCGCCTGCGTGCTGCCGGTCTACGCTGACAGCACCGATGACCTCGGCGACGGCATGGCCTCCGTGGTCATCCCGAAGTACGTGCCCACGCCGCGCTTCCGCCCGCGCACCTGGGCCTTCCTGGGCATAGCCGCCATCGGTGGCCTGCTGTTCGTCGGATGGCAGCGCCCCTCGATACCGGTGCTGTACGCGGGCGCCGTCCGCGACGTGGCGGTGGCGATAACGAGGGACCCGGCGACGGTCAACGGGTACGTCGCGCGCCTGCACCCGGCGACCTTGTTCCTGGCGGTCGCCTACATCGTCGGCATCTCGCTGGTGGTGCGAGCCGGCCTGGGCAGGCGCCTGGCGATGCTGACGCACGCGGTGCTCTACGTGGCGATGTCCGTGCTCGCCCAGGCGCTGATGATCACCGTGGGCGTTGCCACCAGCCTGCCGGTGGGGCCCTTCGGCATCGAGGCCACGCTCGCGAACCTGCTCATCGGCGGCCTGGTCATCATGCGCCTGACGTTTACCAGCTTTGCGCTGCCGCGGGCGACGGTGCTGCCGATCTCCCGGCGCCGCTGGCCGTGGGACAGCATCGTCACCTGGTGCGCGCTGCTGTCCGCCGTGGCCCTGCTCGTGGTGATGTACGCGCTCCTGTCTGAGCCGTCCAACCTCACCACCGCGTGGCAGGTCTTCGTGCCGCTGTACGCGGTATGCCTGCTGCTGGCGATCATGCTCGTCCCGCTGTGGCTGCTGTGGTGGGCAAGCCGGAGGCTCCCCGAGCCCGGCCACGACCGGCCCGGCGTCGACGTCATCGTCCCCGCCTACAACGAGCAGGAGAACATCGGCCGCCTGCTGCGCTCGATCGACGTCGCCGCCGAGCGCTACGGCGGGCCGGTGCTGGTGGTCGTCTCCAACGACGGTTCGGTCGACGAGACCGAGCAGATCGCGCAGGAAGAGCTTTCACGGCTTCGCTTCGCCAGTGGCCGGGTGCTCACCGCGCCCAATGGCGGCCAGTCCGCCGCGCTGAACCGTGCGCTGTCGGTCACCACGTCGGAAATCTGCGTCCGGATCGACGCGGACTCCGTGATGGGGCCGGACGCGCTGGTGTACTCGATCCCGTGGTTCCGCGACCCGGATATCGGCATGGTCGGCGCGATGGAGGAACCGAGGACGGACACGGTGACCTGGTTCCACCGCCTGCGCACGCTCGAGGCGTTGTTCCAGTTCCGGTTCGCCCGGCTCGCGCAGAGCGTCGTCGACGGCGTGGTCGTCATTCCGGGCCCGTTCACGGTGTTCCGCCGGGCCCCGGCTGCCATCGCCGGCGGGTTCCCTGTCCGCATGAACGGCGAGGACACCGATCTGACCATGCAGTTCGGGCGGCTCGGCTACCGCTCGGTCGTCGATCCGCGGATCCGGTGCTACGAGGACGTGCCGCGCCGCGCCGGTGAGTTCGTCGAGCAGCGGACCCGCTGGGCCCGGGCGGGCTTTCACGTCTATGCCCGGCACGTCCCGCTGCGCAGCGGCTCGGCGGGACCGCGCGTGTGGTTCTGGACGATGCGGCGCGGGTTTTCCTGGTTTTCCCTGCAGACCGGCATGGTGGCCCCGATCTTCATGCTCGAGCTTGCCCTGACCCACCCGACCTACCGGCAGAACATCGCGACGTTCGCGAGCATCTACATCGCGGCCGGCGCGGTGCCCGTCCTTATCAGCGTGCCGTTCGCGATCAGGCAGCGGCAGTGGCGGAGCCTGTGCTGGATCCCTACCTGGTTCGCGTACGCGTTCCTGCGCCGGATGGCCACCCTGGAGGCGGCGATCACGCTTCCGGTACGGCCGTTCCCGGCGCCGGCGCCGGCACACATCCCGTCGCCGCGGCGTGCGTCGTCGGGCGTCGGCCTGGGCCGCAGGGGGAGGCGGCACGCGGCACGCGGCACCCTCGCCGCCCGCGACTCCGACTGAGCCGGCGCCGGCACGCAGACCGGGACCGCCGCAGGCCACTCCGGGCACCCGGCGTCGGCCGGCTCGCCGCGGTCAGCGCGGGCGCGGAATCGGCACGAGGTTGCGCACCCCGAGTTCGTCGGCCCTGGCCAGCAAGTCGGCCGGGTCGGCGTACACCCGGTAGGCGCCGGCCCGCTCCAGCTCTTCACGGCCGTACCCGCCCGACATCAGGCCGATGCCGAGCGCGCCGGCCCGCCGAGCCGCCAGCAGGTCCCAGACGCTGTCCCCGACCACCCAGGCGTGCTGCGGATCCACGCCGAGCTGGGCCGCGGCCGCGAGGAACAGATCCGGGTCCGGCTTGGCGTGCCTGACCAGGTCCCGGGTGATCATCGGGGCGTCGTCGGGCAGGCCCAGCATGCCGAGGGCGTGGGCCGCGGTGGCCCGGTACCCGCTGGTGGCGATCGCCCACTGCACGCCCTTGTCGCTGAGCGCGGCGAGGAGCTCCGGCGCGCCGGGCAGCGGCCGCACGGAGTCGGCCTGAGCCAGGTACTCCTCGCCGTGCGCCTGCTGCAGCAGCGCGATGTCCTCGTCGGACAGCGTGCGGCCGGTCTCGCGCAGCAGAGCGGACACGAACAGCCCTCCGCTCATCCCGATCCGGCGGTGGATCCGCCACACCGACAGGTCGATGTCCAGCCGCGACAACGCCGCTCGCCAGGCGATCACGTGCTGGTACACGCTGTCGATGAGCGTCCCGTCGAGGTCGAAAAGGAAGGCCGGGGCTGGGGGATCGGGATAGATCGCCGGTCCAGTCATGCCACGAACCTTAGTGCAGCGCGCTCGCGGCGAAGTGCCCCCAACGGGTGGCTTTCGTCCGGGTGGACCGCGTGCTCTACCGGCCCGGGCAGGTAATCGAACGCCTGGTCATGCGCCGGCCGCCGCGCTGGTGATCACCGAGAACGCCGCACCGGCCGGGTCCGTGAACGCGGCCATCCGGCCCACCTCGGGTACGTCCTGGGCCGGCATCACCACGGTGCCGCCGTGCTCGGCCGTCTTGGCGACCACCGCGTCGCAGTCGGCCACCCCGGTCACCGGGACAGGCCCCTGGTGTCCGCGCCAGCATCGCACGGCGCACCGGCAATCCGGCGGGCTCAGCGGGCGGCTAGCGGCCGACGGCGCGCGCCAGCTGTGCCTTGGTCATCGAGGAACGGCCCTTCACGCCACGGCTGCGTGCCTCGGCATAGAGCTGCGCCTTGGTGGGTCCGCCGGCACCGCGGTGCGAGCGCAGCCCGCCACGCCGTGACGAGGAGATGTCCTCGGTGGAGGTGCGGCTGGCACTGCGCGCCTCGCCGGAACGGGCGCGCTCCTTGGTCACCGTCCGCGCTGCGCCGCCGGGTGACACCGGCGGCGCGGTGCTACAGCGGTACTACATCTGCCGCATCTTCTGGTAGCGGATTACGTCGTCCCTGTTGATGTACAAGATCACGCCCACGGCGACGGCACCGAACGCGGCGGCCCACTTCAAAGACTTCATCGATTCCTCCCTCTCGGACGCCTACCCACAACGGCGCGACTCACGCCCCGCGGGCTGGGAGGGCCGGTCGCCCGCACGCGACCGCTCCCGGCGGGCCGGCTGGGCTACGCGTATGTGCTTGCCGCCGGACTTCGGTAGCTCTACGCTCACTCTTGCTTACGAAGAGTGATAGCTGCCTGGCTGGCCGCTTGGCGGCCCTGCCAATGCCCGTGCTTGCTTCTGGGGGAGTCCGCAGGCCTTGCAGAGCGACGTCAACCTGCCCGTGCAGTCCGGGGCCGGGCCAGCCACGTCAAGCGGGCCGGTCCCGCGGCGGCTGCCGGGCAGGCATAGCGCGGGCCGGCGGCCGATGGGGGCCGGGAGCCGGGTGCTCGCGGTCGGCGTTCTCGCCAGCGTCGGGTTCGTGCTGATCGTCTTGCAGTACCAGATCCGGCACCTGGAGGCCGACGCGGCCGCGCACCTCTACAACCTCGTGACGCCCGCCGTGGCCCCGCCGGGTGCGCCGGTCATCACGTTCGGGCCCGGAACGCGCGGCGGCTTCGGCCTGGTGATCACGCCCGACTGCAGCATGGCGCTGCTCATCGCGCCGCTGAGCGGGCTCGGCATGGTGCTGATCCGGCCGCGCCGGCCGCAGGTGCGCCGGGCGGCGAAGGCACTCGCGGTGGCGTCCCTGGTCATGGTCGCCGCGGATCTGCTGCGGATCGGGTCCATCGCGATCACGATCCGGACCGACGGCATCGGGGCCGGGTACCGGGTCAGCAACCTCATGCTGGGCCCGCTGGTCAGCGTCGTGTGCATCGCCCTGAGCCTCATGCTGCTCGGGCTCATGCTCAGGTCGCCGGACCGCCAGGCAGCTCAATGATCGGGAAGGGGGTTATCGCGTGACCACCGTCGCGCCGTCCGTCAGGTCGGCTCGGTTCGCGCTCGGCGTTGTCGGCCTGGTGCTGCTGTTCGGCCTGGGGTACCGCATCAGCCTGCGCAGGATGGGCGCCCCGGCGGCGGCCGAGGTCAGCGCCCAGTGAAGACGGGAGAGCGCTTCTCGGCGAAGGCGCGCTGGCCCTCGAGGTAGTCGTCGGACCGGAAGCAGGCCTCGATCATCGCCTGCGCCCTGCCTAGGTCGTCCGGTCCGGCCGAGTCGCCAGCCGCGCGGATCGCCGCCTTGCACGCGGCCACGGTGAGCGGTGCATTGGCGGCGATGGACTGGGCCAGGGCCAGCGTTTCCTCGCGCAGGGCCGTCACCGGCACGACCCGGTTCACCAGGCCCATCGCCAGAGCCTCCGCCGCGCTGAACCGCCGCGCGGAGAACAGCATTTCGGACGTGTGCGCCGGGCCGATCAGGCTCATCAGCGCGGTGACCCCGAACATGCCGGGCCCAAGGCCGAGCCGGGCCGCCGGCACGCCGAACTGGCTGTCGTCGGCGGCGATGCGGATGTCGGCCTGCAGCGCGGTGAACAGGCCGCCGCCGATGCAGAAGCCGCGGATCATGGCGATGAGCGGCTTGTCCAGGATGGTCCAGGCCCGGTTGAGCGCATCACCCGCGCGGTCGTACTCGGCGCGTGCATCCGGGGAGGTCCGCCGGTCGGCGAACTCGGAAATGTCGGCGCCCGAGGCAAACGCCTTGTCCCCGGCGCCGGTGAGCACCACGACGCGGACCCGGTCGTCGGCCTGCAGCTCCTCCAGCAGGACCGGCAGCGCGGCGCGCATGTCGCTGGACAGCGCGTTGCGCTTTGCCGGGTTGTTGAGGGTCACGACCGCCACTGCATCGGCGACGTCGACGAGGAGCTTGTCGGTGCCGGTCTCGCGGGTTGCGGGCGAACTCGGTGACGTCATGCGGGTCCTCTCAGATCACTCCGCGCGCACGGAGCCGGGCGATCTCCTCGCGCGGATAGCCCAGTTCGGTGAGCACGCCGTCGGTGTCGGCGCCGATGTCGGGACTCGGCGTGCGGACGGTGTCGGGCCCATCGGTCATCCGCACGGCGTTGCGCACGATGTCCAGGCGGCCCAGCGCCGGATGCTGCACCGGCTCGGTCATCGCCAGGTGCTCGACCTGCGGGTCGGCGAACACCTCGTCCATCTGGTAGACGGGGCCGCACGGCACCCCGGCCTCGTTCAGGGCCTCGACCCATTCGCCCGTGGTCCTGGTCCGCAGCCGCTGCCCGATCAGCGCGTTGAGCTCGGCCCGGTTGGCCGAGCGCTTGGCCGGCGAGTCGAAACGAGCGTCGGCCGGGAGCTCGGGCAGCCCGATGACCTGGCACAGGCTGTTCAGCAGCCGGCCGCCGGCGGCGCCGATGTTGACGTATCCGTCGGCCGACGCGAAACAGCCCATCGGCACGCTGACCGGGTGATGGTTGCCCTCCTGCGGCGGGATCTGCTGGTCGATGGTCCAGCGGGCCGCCTGGAAGTCCATCATCGCGATCATCGATTCCAGCAGCGAGGTCTGCACCCAGCGCCCCACGCCGGTACGCTCCCGGTCGTGCAGGGCGACCAGCACACCGACGGCCAGGTAGAGCCCGGACGCCAGGTCGGCTACGGGGATCCCGGCGCGCACCGGCCCTCCGCCCGGCAGGCCGGTGACGCTCATCAGGCCGCCCATGCCCTGGGCGATCTGGTCGACCCCGCCCCTGCTCGCGTAGGGGCCGTCCTGGCCGAAGCCGGAGATCGACCCGTAGACCAGCCGCGGGTTGCGCGCGTGCACGGTAGCGAAGTCGAACCCCAGCCGCTCCTTCACCGGCGGGCGCATGTTCTCGATCAGCACGTCGGCGGTGTCGACCAGGCGCATCAGCACCTCACGCCCGCCGGGCGCCTTGAGGTTCAGGGACAGGGAGCGCTTGTTCCGGTGCAGATGCTGGAAGTCGAAGCCGTGCCTGCTGCCGGTCAGGCCGGGATCCGCAGGGTCGGGCGGCGGTTCGACGCGGATGACGTCCGCGCCCCAGTCGGCGAGCTGGCGCACGCAGGTCGGCCCGGCCCGCGCGACCGTCAGGTCGATCACCCGCAGGTCGTCGAGCGGAAGCCGCGGCGTCATGCCCGGGCCGCCGTGGAGGCGTCGCGGGGCGCACCGATCCTGGCTGCCGTCACGTCCCCATCATCCCTTACCCGGGCAAACCCGGACCCGGGCACGGGCCGGCGGCTTAGGGCCCGGCCGATCTGGATACATCCATTGCGTGGCGGTGGGGGACCGCACCGCGGTGCGGTGCCGCCTTTGGAGCGGGCCGGCACCGCGAGGCCGGTACTGGCCGGCCGATGAGCACGGGGGGCATCATTGAGTTCAGCCGACGTAGCCGGCGCTGTCCTGGGCGCCGTGCGGCCGCGGGTCTCGCGGCTGCTTCCTTCCGATCCCGCGACGTTCCGCGGCCCGGCGTGGACCGCGGGAGTGCTCGCGGCGGTGAACGTCGCGGGCACGGCGCGCAGCCTGATCCACGTCGTCGCCCCGGACAGCGGCGCCGAGTCGATCGCCTCGATGGACACCCACGTGGCCGGCGGGAAGAACATCATCGCTCTGCTGGGGCAGTGGGGCGGGGCACAGCTGCTCGAGGCCGGCCTGATCTGGGTCGTGCTGAGCCGCTACCGGGGGCTGGTCCCGCTCATGCTGGGCGTGGTCACGGCGGAGCAGGCCCTGCGCGTGGGGATCGGCCGGTTCAAGCCCCTGGCGACCGCGCACACGCCGCCGGGTGCGCTCAGCCGGGTCCTGCTGCCGGCCTCGGCGATCGCGCTCGCGATGTCGCTCAACCAGACCGAGGAGGCGCACGGCCCCAGCCGGGCATGAGAGCCTAAGGGTCGTGCCCGCCGCCTACCGCAGACCCCGCCACCGCGATGTTTGAGCGCGTGGTGGACGTCCGGTGGCGTGACGTCGACGCGCTGGCGCACGTCAACCACGCGGTGTTCCTGACCTACCTCGAGGAGGCAAGGGACGCCTTCTACGCGCAGATCCTCGGCAGCGAGCCGATCTACGTGGTCGTCCGGCTCGAGGTGAACCTGCGCGCCGAGGTTCGCTACCCGGACCGGCGGGTGACCGTGCGGGTAGAGGTGGTGCAGCTCGGGACGACGAGCCTGACCACGCGGGAGACGATCCTGACGCCGGCGGGGGAGGTCGCGGCCGACGCGCGCGTGGTCACGGTCCGGTGGGACGCCGACAGCCACAAGCCCGTCCCGTTCACCGAGACCGAACGCGCCCGGCTGGCCGAGGCGATGACGGGCTGACGCCGCTGGCGAACACCTCCGGCGGCGGGAGCGGTGACGGCTCCGCGTCCGCGTCGGTGATCGGCCTGGCGCCGCCGATGAACTCGTCGAGTTCCCGCCCCGCGACGACCCGCGCCGGGAACGGGTCGGCGAGGGCCCGGCGGGTCAGCGCTGGCACTGGCAATTCCGCGGTGGAACCAGCGATCACCAGGTTGCCGAACCTGCGGCCGCGCAGGACCCCGGCCTCCGCGATCACGCAGGCGCGGGAGAACACCGAGCGCACGGTCGCGGCGCGGGCGCGCACGTGCGCGAGCGGCGGGCCGTCGCCCACGTTGACCGCGTAGACGCCGGACGGCCGCAGCGCCCTGGCCGCCGCCGCGGTGAACTCGGCCGACGTCAGGTTCGCCGGGGTCTGCGCCGCGGCGAACACGTCGGCTACCACCACGTCGAACGAACCGGCCTTGACCTGCTCGAGCACCGCGCGCGCATCGGCCACCCGGATCGTGATCCGCCCGGCCCTGGTCCGGGACCGGACCGGCTGATTCAGCGGCAGCCGCCGGCGGACCAACGCGACGACCTCGGCGTCGGACTCCGCCGCGAGCTGGCTCGACCCGGAACGCGTCGCCGCCACATATCTGGCCAGCGTCAGGCCACCGGCGCCGAGGTGCAGCACCCGCAGGGGCGTCCCGGGCGGCGCGGCGAGGTCGATGAGGTGCCCCAGCCGCCGCACGTACTCGAAGTCCAGGTACGAAGGGTCATCGAGGTCGACGTGCGACTGTGGCACGCCGTCGATCAGCAGCATCCACGCATTCGGCCGGTCCGCGTCGGCGAGCAGCTCGACCCGGTCGTGTGCACCATCCCGGCCACCTGGCGTCACGTTCAGGCCCCTTATCTCACTGGGCACCTGCACATCATCGCCCAGCGAGCCGGCCGGTAGCGTCAGGGGTGTGGAACACAACCGACTTGGCCGGACCGGCCTCCAGGTGTCCCGGCTGTGCCTGGGCACGATGACCTTCGGACTGCAGTGCGACGAGCCCACGTCGCGGGCGATCCTCGACCGGGCCGCCGAGGGCGGTATCGACTTCCTCGACACCTCCGACGGGTACCCGCTGGGCGGGGAGCTGCCGACCCGCGGCGTGACCGAGGAGATCCTGGGGCGCTGGCTGCACGGCAGGCGGGACCGCTTCATCGTCGCGACCAAGTGCTTCCTCCCGACCGGGCCGGCACCGTTCGACGGCGGCAACTCGCGCAAGCACATCATGTCCGCGATCGAGGCGTCGCTGCGGCGGCTGCAGACCGACTACGTCGACCTGTACCAGCTGCACGGCTACGACCGGGCGACGCCGATCGACGAGACGCTCGGCGCCCTCGACGACCTGGTGCACCAGGGCAAGGTCCGCTACGTCGGTGTCTCGAACTTCCTCACGTACCAGCTCGTGCGCGCCGTCGGCCGGACCGAGACGCTGGGGCTGGCCCGCGTGGACTGCGTGCAGCCGCGCTACAACCTGCTGTTCCGGCAGATCGAGCGGGAGATGCTGCCGTTCTGCGGCGAGGAGGGCGTCGGCGTGATCCCGTACAACCCGATCGCGGCGGGCCTGCTGTCCGGCAAGCACTCCGGGGCCACCGCGCCGCCGGAAGGGCGCTTCACCCTCGGCACCGCGGGCCGGATGTACCAGGACCGGTACTGGCACGACCGCGAGTTCGCCACCGTGGAGCAGCTCAGCAAGCTGGCCGACGAGGCCGGGGTGAGCCTGGTCACGCTCGCGGTCGCGTGGGTGGCGGCCAACCCCGCGGTCACCGCGCCGATCATCGGGGCCAGCAGGCCGGAGCAGCTCGGCGCCAGCCTGGCCGCGGCCGAGTACCAGATCGACCCCGCGCTGAAGAGCCGGCTCGACGAGGTCACCAGCGAGTACCGCCTGGGCGACGCGCCGCGCTAGCGGTACTCCGCGAGCCAGCGCCCTGACCCCCTGACATCAAACCCTGTCGATAGGGTCGATCCCATGGAATATCGCACTCTGGGCGGGTCGGGTCTGCGGGTGTCCGTGCTCACGATGGGCACGATGACGTTCGGCGGGATGGGCGGGTTCGCCGACGTCGGGTCCACCGGCGTGGTCGAGGCGCGGCGGCAGGTGGACATGTGCCTGGACGCCGGGGTCAACCTCATCGACACCGCCGACGTCTACTCAGCCGGCCTGTCCGAGGAGATCGTCGGCGAGGTGCTCGACGGCCGCAGGGACCGGGTGCTGCTCGCCACCAAGGTGCGGATGCCGATGGGGGAAGGCCCGAACGATGCCGGGCTGTCGCGCCACCACGTCATCACCGGCTGCGAGGCCAGCCTGCGCCGCCTGCGCACCGACCACATCGACCTCTACCAGGTCCACGAGTGGGACGGCCAGACCGCGCTCGAGGAGACCTTGGAAGCCCTTGACCTGCTGGTCTCCTCCGGCAAGGTGCGTTACGTCGGCGCGTCCAACTACACCGCCTGGCAGCTGATGAAGGCCCTCGGCGTCGCCGAGCGCGCTGGCCTGCCGCGTTTCGCCAGCCAGCAGATCTACTACTCGCTGCAGGCCCGTGAGGCCGAGTACGAGCTGATCCCGCTCGCGGTGGACCAGGGCCTCGGGGTGCTCGTCTGGAGCCCGCTCGCCGGCGGGCTGCTGTCCGGCAAGTACCGCAGGGACCGCGAGGCCCCGGCCGGGTCGCGGCAGCTCACCGACTGGGGCGAGCCGCCCGTCTACGACGCCGAGGGCCTGTACGACATCATCGAGATGCTGGTCGCCATCGGCGCGGAGCACGGCGTGCCGGCTGCCCAGGTGGCCCTGGCCTACACCCTCACGAAGCCGGCCGTGACCTCGCTGATCATCGGGGCGCGCACCTCCGAGCAGCTGGCCGACAACCTGGGCGCTGCGTCGCTCACACTCACCGACGCCGAGCGGGACGCGCTGGACAAGATCAGCGCGCCGCCGCTGATCTACCCCTACTGGCACCAGGCGCGCACCGCGAGCGACCGGCTGTCACCCGCCGACCTGAGCCTCCTCGCCCCGTACCTCTGAGTTACGGCCTGCACCTCCGCCCGGAAGTGGGCTGACGGCTCATTCGTTTCTCGCCACGTCGGGTCCGGTGATGCGAGCCAGCAGCGGGAAAGTGGCCGCGATGATGCCGAAGCACACCAGGATCCCGCCCCCGGTGAGGAGGTAGTACTCGGCACCGGGCGCAACCATCGAGCGCTGCTGCTGCAAGGACGCGTACATCGCGGCGGCGCCGAACCCGGTGCCGATCGCGACGGCCGCGACGGCCAGCAGCGGGACGGCGCTTTCCAGTGCGACGACATGGCGCAGCGTGGCGAGCCGCGCACCGGTGAGCCTCAGCAGGCTGAATGGCCGCTTGCGGTCGGCGAGCCCGGCCGCGATGCCCGCGGCGAGCGTGCAGCCGGCGATCGGCAGGCTGACCAGGATCACGGTGTTCGCGAGCTGCTGGTAGGCGTTGTCCTTGGATTTAGACGACGTGACCAGGTCGCCGATGCTGGACGGCGCGTTGAGGGTCGGATAGGCGCGGGCGTTCTCGAGGACGGTCCTCGCCTGCTCGGTCGCTGGCACGGAGCCGTCCGTGGCCACGTTGATGGCGTCCACGGCGAGGCTGTCAAGACCGGCGGCCGGAACCTTCGCCGCTGGCCACGTGATCCCGCCGATGGTGTTCAGGCCGAACAGGGAGCCGCTGAACCCGGCTGCCGGAAACGCCGCCGCCGTTGCCCCGGCCGGGCAGCGGCCAAGAGCGGGAACGGCCGCGAGCTGCGCGCACGAGACCACACCTGCCGGAACCGGCATGGACGGGCCGAACGGGTTGGCACCGAGGTTGTGGAAGTCAGCGGGGATCGTCAGCCCGGGGACGGCCCGGACGACCATCACGCCCCGGACGCCGTGAATGCGGAGCAGCCGCGCGGACAGCGGCGCCGCGGCAGCGGCCGGTCCCGCGCCGGTCGAGAGCTCGGTTCCCGAGAACCCAACGCCGGAGGCCTGGTCCGCGACCTGGTCCGTCACCACGTGTGACTCGGCGACAGTGCCCCACCGGACGACGTTCTTGGCGTCCTGTGTGGTGATGGCCACCACGGCCACGGTGGTGACGAACAAGGCGAGCACGAGGCCGCTGACGGCGCGGAACGCAGCCTTCGGGTCGTCGGCGAGCCGGCGGGCGGCGATCAGTGTGCCGGGGCGGCTGGTCCACCGGGCCATGGCCCTGGCGGTGGCCATGGTGAGCCACGGGCCGGCTACGACCAGGCCGACGATGATGAGCAGGAAGCTGGACACGAACGCGTCGATCTGCCCGGATACGGACGCCGGGTGGCCATGGACGGTCCAGAAGCCGAGTTCGGCGAGGCCTGCCAGCAGCGGCAGAACCCGCCAGGCCCGCGGCGGCTGCGGCGTCACCCGCCGGGTGACGCCGAGCGGCGAGATGTGCACCCGGCGCAGCGCCAGCCGGGCCGCCACGGCGGCGGCCACGGGCACCCCGACCGCGATCGCGAGGATGTCCAGTGGGCGGAGCGTCAGTTCGGCCGGGAAGAACGGCTCGCCCATGAACGAGATGCTCGCGACCGGGGCGCGGAGCAGGAAGAAGATCCCGAAGCCGGCCGCCATCCCCAGGACCCCGGCCGCCGCCGATTCCACCGCGGCGATCAGCGAGACCTGATCCCGGGTCGCGCCGACCAGGCGCATCGCAGCGAACCGCTGCTCTCGGCGGGCGGCGGACAGCCGCGTCGCAGTGCCGATGAAGATCAGTACCGGGGCCAGCACGGCCAGCGCCACGACGGACAGGATGAGGTCGATGCCGCTCGGCTGGATTCCCCCGCTGGGCGGCGTGTAATCCAGGCCGCTGACGCTCGACTGGCTCGCGCCCCCGCCATTCAGCCGCCTCCGACCTCCAGGCCCGGCAGGCACGGCGGTGGCGATTGAGGTCACGCGCACGCTATTGGGCGCGGCCGCGAGCTGCTCGGGGGTGCGCCCGATGATGATGACCAGCGAGTCGGGGGAGGGCAGCGCGGCGTTACCGATCGTGCCGATCATGTGGCCGGGGTAGCGGCTGGCCAGCTCGTTCGCGGGGGTGCTGCGCATCAGCGCGGCGAGCGCGGGCGAGGCGTAGTACTGGCCCGGTCCCGGGTCACGGGGGATACCCGGCGGCACCGGCGAAGAGGCGCCGGTGGCGGCGACGTCGAAGCGGCTGATCTGCTGGCCGTTGAAGACGTCACCGCTGGGGTGCCACCACAGCGGGGCGACGCCCGGCCTCGCCGGGCCTGCGGCCACAGACGATGTGCCGGTCCAGAACCATGCGTGGCGGTTGTTCCAGGTGCTGACGGCGCTGGTCGCGGCGAGCGCGGTCAGCAGGAGGCCAACGCCGAGCCCGACCGCGACGGTCAGGAGGACCAGCCGCGTGATCGCCTCCCGGCCGCCGCTGAGCGCCAGCCGCAGCCCGAGGCCGATCACGGCTTGGCCCCGGTGAGCGTGCCGACGACGCCGTCGCGGACGATGACCTCGCGGTCGGCGTAGGCGGCGACCCGCGCGTCGTGAGTGACCAGGATGACGGTGGTGCCATGCTCGCGGGCGGCGGCGGTGAGCAGGTCCATCACCAGCTCGCCGGACACCGAGTCCAGCGATCCGGTGGGCTCGTCGGCAAACAGTACTTCGGGGCGGGCGACCATTCCGCGGGCCAGCGCGACGCGCTGGGCCTGGCCGCCGGACAGTTCCCCGGACCGGCGGCGCTGCAGGCCGTCCAGGCCGACAGCGGCGAACCAGTCCCTGGCCGCGGTCATCGCCGGGCCGCGGCGGGTGCCCGACAGCAGCAGCGGCAGCGCGACGTTCTCTTCGGCGGTCAGCTCGGGGACGAGCTGGCCTGACTGGAACACGAACCCGAACCGGTCGCGGCGCAGCGCACTGCGCTGCTCGTCGCTCATGGTGTCCAGCCGCTGCCCTCCGAACCAGACCTCGCCCTCGTCGGGGGTCAGGATGCCGGCCAGGCAGTGCAGCAGGGTGGACTTGCCCGATCCGCTCGGGCCCATGACCGCGACGATCTCACCCTGCGCGACGCCGAGCGAGGCACCGCGCAGCGCCGGCGTGCTGCCGAACGACAGGACCAGGTCCCGCGCCTCGATGAGCTTCGCCGGTCCGGGGGAGTTCGCGATCACTGTTGCACCGCTTTTGAGAGCGTGTCCAGCCGGGCCGCGGTGTGGTCGATCCATCGGAGGTCAGCCTCCAGGCGGTAGATGGAGTGGTCGGCGAGCAGGACAGTCAGGGGCTCGCCGCCTCGTTTGAGCTCGGTGAGCTCGCGCATGCGCTGCAGATGCGCGCCGCGCTGGGCGTCCAGGTAACTGGCGGCGGGCCGGCCGAGCATCAGGGCGAGGACCACCTTGGCGAACAGCTCGCTTTGCAGGTCCGGCTCGGGCGGAGCGGGCTCGGCCAGCCACTGTTCCACATCGGCCATCCCGATCTCGGTGATCACGTAGCGGCGGCGTTCGGGCCCGGCGCCCTGCTCGATGGGTCCGGGGGCCGCCTTGCCGTCCCTGGCCAGCCGGGACAGGGTCGCGTACACCTGGCTGTAGCGCAGGGGCCTGCCCTGGCCGAAGTAGGTGTCGTAATCACGCTTGAGGTCGTAGCCGTGGCTTGGGCCCCGTTCGAGCAGGCCGAGCAGTGTCAGTGGGACGCTCATAACCGGGAGAATACTCCGAGAGTATTCTCCCGGGAAGTAGCTCGGCGAAGATTTCCGCGGCCGGGCGGCTGGGCGGAGGTGGTGACGTTCTCGGCGGGCTGGGCGTGGAGCACGGGCGTCGGCCGCTCAGCAGAGCCTGGCCTGCACGTTCGGCAATCCCGCGGTGACCCTCGCTGATCGCCGGGGCGCGCGGAGGTCTCGCCAGGCGAGCATAATGGGCGCGTTCCTCAATAAACACAGCCCTGCTGCAAAGAAGCGAGCGTCTTCCTGTGTCCAGCCAGCATGCGACCTCAGCTGTCAGCTCGACCTCCGCGCCATCCCATCACTCAGGACCCGGCTATGTGACACACCTGAAGGCCCCGTACGCCGAGCTAAGCGACCAGGTGAAAGAAGCCGCAGCGCGGTGGACAAATCTTGTGCCGGCGGAACACCGACGCGAAACACCGAAATCCGCGAAAAGTGCCCTGGAAACCCTGGAGGAGCACGTAAGCAGTTGCCGTGAGCATCCGCTGCGGGCGCTCTGGGTGGCCCATCGCCATTTGCAAGATCAGTCTCCTGCGGTCCGGATGGCTGCGCTCGTCCTGGCCTCCGAGGCGCTCTGGTGGCTGGGGCATTTCCACGATGCTGAGATCGCCGCCCAATCCGCCCTGGACGCCGACCCGGATTCTGACCAGGCACGCTGGCGGCTCGCGGTCGCACTGTACCGGGAGGGCAGATTCGACCAGGTCAAACGGGCCCTTGACATCCTTCTCCAATCGGCAGCGCGATTCGCTCCCGGGTGGGCGCTCCGCGGGCAGGCCCACGTCTGGCTGGCACCGGACGATCCTGGCGCCGGGCGGAGCGACTTCGCGACCGCCGCGACGCTGGAGCCCGGCAAATGGGTCGTGCCGCAAAGGATAGGTCGCGCAGATTTCCGCAGGGCGATCGATGCGGAGATCTCGAGATTTGACTCCGAGATGGGCGCTTCAGCGAACAACCCCGATGTAGGCGTCGAATTTCTGCCAGCCGAATCTGTCGCAAGCGGCCGGGATCCCGACATCCGGTGGGAGGTAGCCGACGGCCCGGACACCGCGGCCATCAGTCCGTTTGCTGTATTGGGCGGGGAGTTCGCAATCGAGAGACGCGCAAACGTCGTTCCCGGAACCAGGTTTATTCTTTATCAGCGCAACATCGAGAACCTCTGCAAGGACAAGGCGACCCTCACCGACGAGATCCGCAAGTCAGTGGCTGAGGTTTACCGGGTCGCGCTGTACACAGATGAGGCCGTTTCATACAAGGGCGCGCCGGAGCATCACGCCGAGGCTGAGGACGCCCCGGAGGACCAGGGCGGCTGAGGTCCCTACGCGGCGGTCCGTTCGCCGGCCGGGCGCCGGCGCAATGCCGGCGTCACGATGGCGGGCGGGTTGTACGTCATGTCGAGCTGCCCGACGCCGGTGCCCGGCGGCCCTGCAGCGCCTTGCCGACGATCTCCTCGGACTCGCCGAGGGAGTAAACGTCGGCCGTGTCGATCATGTTGATGCCCGCATCGAGCGCCTTGTGAATGATCCGGATCGAGTCGTCGTGGTCGCGGTTGCCGAAGGCGCCGAACATCATGGCGCCGAGGGCATAAGGGCTGACGGCAATGCCCGTGCGGCCGAGGGTGCGGTAGCGCATCGCGATCTCCTTCCGAACGCTGGTGACCATTGAGACCTTCAGGCTGGTCCCGGAGCCCGAAAAACCTCTACCGGTGACTGTTCACCATGGAACGGTCCGGCCGAGGTAGTCGAGATACTCGAGGCCGGGCCTTTCCCTCTTGGCGAGGAGAACGCTGACCAGGTTCGGAACGCTTTCCTCGATCGTGAGGCGCGCGCCCGGTCCTCCCAGGGCCGTCTGGACCCAGCCGGGAGCCATCAGCACGAACGCTCGCGCCGTACCGGACTGGCGGGCCGCGAAGCTTCGCATGAACATGTTCAGGGCGGCCTTGCTGCCGCGGTAGACCTCGCGCAGGCCGGTCGTGTTGTTGGTGATGCTGCCCTGCCCGGAGGACATGGCCCCGATCAGTCCGGCCGGGGACACGAGGTCCTGGAGGGCCTCGATGACGCGCATGGGACTCAGCGCGTTGGTGACCATGACGTCCACGAAGTCTTCCGTTGGCACCCGGCCAATCGGCACCTGCTCGTCCCTCGTTGTTCCGGCATTCACGAACAACATCTCGAAGGATCTGCCCGACAGGCGCTCGCGGAGCGATGTGAGCTGAGCCGGCTCGTTGATGTCCAGAACCTCGATGTCCAGGCGCCCTGGGTAGTCGTCCGCCAGATCGTGCAGAAGAGTCCGCCCGGCCCCGGCCCGGACCGTTCCGGCGACGTTCCATCCTTTTTTCAGGAACTCGGCGGCCATGGCATGGCCGAGGCCACGTGACGCTCCGATGAGCAGGATTGTCGGAGTCGCATGGTCCGAGGGGGTTACGGGCACAAGCACCATCTCCCTGTGATTGTTGAGGTCAGTGCTGAGCGAAGTCCTTGCGGCGGATCGCCGCCATACAGATCACTCCCGCGGCCAGCGCGATGATCGCGGCGACCAGCAAGATGCGGTCCAGTCCGGTGGCGAACGCGGCCCTGCTGGCCGCGCCCTTGGTCTGGGTGGAGAAGAGGGCACCCAGAGGCCAGCGGGGGTGCCCCCGGCCCGATGAGCCACCGCACCGGGACCCGCGCCGACAACCGGCCGGCGATGGTCGCGGTGACGGCCATCCCGCCGGGCATGATCACCAGCCGGACGCCGGTGCCCAGCGCGGAAAACCCCAGGACGTCCAGGAGGTACAAGACGATGTAGGGCAGCGTCGCGTAGATCGATGCGTTGGTTCCGAACGCCGCCACCGAACCCCCGGTGAACGTTGGCTTGAGGAACAGCGTCCACCGCTTGCTGCCCGGCCGCGTGTCCTCGTGCTGGGGTGGTGGGTGACCGCCTTCAGACAGGCGCTGAATGGCGTTGTTCAGCGGGCACCGACGAAAAGCTCGTCCATGAACGAGAACGTTAGGATCTCGAGCGCGCTCTAAGTCAAGCTGGAGGTCACGTTCCCGGCGGCCTGCGGCTCTAGACGGCATGACCTGCCCACAATGCCGAGGCGTCGACCGCAGAACACTCGTTGGCTTGCTCGGGCTCGGTGTCGCCGCCATTCTCACCGCAGGCTGCGACGCCGACCCTCAGCGGGCCGCCACGGCAACCGGTGACGCTCACGCCACGCCGCACCCCTCCCGCACCCCGGTCAGGACCGTCCCGGCCGCGTCGCCCTCACCGTCGCCCGTGGCGCTGCCCCCGATTCCCGCGCCGGTTCCCGGCCCGTCACAGATTTTCTGGCAGGGGGCGCCTGCAGCCGCCGCGGCCAGGCAGATCGCCATCACGATCGACGATGGCTACTGCGCTGAATGTGCTCAGGCCTACACCCGGCTCGCTGAGACCACCGGGATCCACATCACGTTCAACCCCAACGGCTGCTACGGCGAGATCTGGACTCCGCTGGCCGGCACCCTGAAGCCGCTCATCGAAGCCGGGCAGGTCCAGATCGGCAACCATACCTTCAATCACTGGTGGCTCACCGAGCTGAGCGACAGCCAGGTCACCGCCCAGCTCGAGCAGAACGAGGAATGGATCCAGCAGACCTACGGCATCACGGCACGCCCGTGGTGGCGACCGCCGTTCGGCGCCTACGACGACCGCACCAACGAGCTCGCCGCCTCCATCGGCTACACGAACGCGCTGATGTGGAACGGCAGCTACGGCGACTCCACGCCGATCAGGCCGAGAGAGATCCTGCGCCTGGCCAGGCAATACAGCCATCCTGGCGTGATCATGCTCGGCCACGCCAACCATCCGCAGGTCACCGGCATCTTCCCGCAGCTCGATGAGATCCTGGCCGCCCGCGGCCTGCACCCCGTCACGCTCGACGAGATGTTCGGCACCAGCCGCAGCACCGGACGGGCGACGTAGACACGTCCGTGGCAGGTCGTTGGCGAGCCCCGGTTGTGCCAG